>Ga0180433_10000150_pt1 | contig 116736 bp, 110 predicted proteins | sample SS_ome_8_FD_132980 | JGI IMG/M metagenome (GOLD analysis project Ga0180433, IMG submission 132980) | Hypersaline lake sediment archaeal communities from the Salton Sea, California, USA - SS_1_D_1 metaG | ecosystem: Environmental > Aquatic > Non-marine Saline and Alkaline > Hypersaline >... | reverse complement strand
CTACCCGGCCGAGAAGTACCACGAGGACTACTACGAGAACAACCCCAACCAGCCATACTGCAGGCTGGTAATAGAACCAAAGGTCTCAAATGTTAGGAAACACTTCAAGGAAAAGCTCAGGGCCAGATAGGCCTTAAACTCAAAGAACACTGCACTAAGAAAGCCTCCCGCGACGCTGCGGTGGAGGAGATCATCGCGAGTGCTGAGATCATGTACCTCGACGGGCTCCACCAGGACGCCCTGTACGGGCTCGAGGAGGCAGATGACTTCCTCAACGACCTGGTAAACAGGGCCGTTGGGTGGAAGGACCGGGCCCTCCTCTGGATCTACGTCATCGAGTGGGCCGCCGAAACCGGCACCCTCACCATAGTCGGTTGCTTCACCTACATGCTCATGTTGAAAAGAAGCTGCACCGCCATGTCAAGGTCACCAGGTTCGGACAGGAGTGACCTCCTAGGATCCGTTGCCCAGCTCCAGCTCGATCGGGCCGAGGGAGTTCACGTCGTACCAGTAGCCACCGAAGGCCGCGTACCTTATCTGGGAAATGAAGACGAAGAAATAGGAGGTCTCTTCATCGTGGGGTAGTTTTAGCTGGTAGGGATACTCGATGTCCACCTCAACCAGCCCGGAGTGGGGGTCTTCACGTGAAAACGTCAAGCCGCCTGACTCGTAAGAGGGAACGGTGCCGGATTCCATTTTGTCCGTAACCCCCGTGATGCCGAACTGGGAGAATCCCCTCTGGTTCTCTGCCTCCTTTGCCAGCGCGCTCGCGTACTGCAGGTCTTCCTCCTCGTAGATGTACGCGCGTACCTTAAACTCCAGGAGGTATTCGATGGGTCCATGGTCTATACTCTCATCGACCGGCCACGGGTTGTATGCGGAGGTGAGGTCGTACTCGATGGTGACGTTACAGTAATCTTCGTAGAACACCACATCGTTGCCCCCACCATCGACCTCTCCACCTCCCCCCTTTTTCCTCCTCCGTATGGCCTTCACAACCTCGACGAGTATGTCGAAGGCCTCGTGACCGATCTTGCCACGGAGCTTCTCGATCAGCAGGTTTATCTTGCCCTCGACGATGGCCTTCACCTTGTCCATTATTATGACGGGGGCGATGTCCTCTATCGCAAACCTGGCGAGCTTCCCTGTCGTGTAGACCACCCCGCCGATGGTCTTCCCTATGAACCTTCCCACTCTCCTGAAGAACCTCCCGAGTGCGTTGAAGAATCCCCGGCGCCTTCGGCGCCTCTCCCGGGCATCCTTGATCTCCTTGAGGTTCTGTGCCCTCTGCTCCAGGTCCTTGATTGTCTCGGTCAACCTGTCCACCAGCCTGTGGCCCTGGGCTGCATCCATTTCCCCCTGGTTGACTTTCTGCAATATCTTCTCGCAGTAATTCACCTGAAGATCTGCCATCGTCTGTATGTGTGCGATGACGTCCTCGTTTGCCAGGTGGGCCCGGATCTGTGCCTGCTGCGCCACTGCATTGGCCTTGCTCCTGTGCTTGCCCGGAAACGCGTATACCCCGCGATGCCCGAGCATCGCCATCTCCAGCGATGATGTCAGGAGAAGCACCACCACCAGCAGGACCGGGAGGGTTCTTCTCACTCCCCAACCTCCAGCGCAATGCTCTCCACGTATAGGAGCTCACCCTTTACCAGTCCGAAGGCCAGCCTGTCTGCGTAGAATACCTCGCCGTCCTCGACCAGGGCCTCCTCCATCGGTGCCACCACGTATCTCTCTATCTCAGCCGAGGATACTACCTCCTCTAGCGTCATGTACTCGGTGAACTGCTCGGGCCGGTAGGGGTTTTCCACCAGGTTTCCCGGGCTGATATCGGTCGAGTTCTCTGATACCAGCTGGCCGTTAAGGAAGTTGTACTCCCTGGACGTCGAGTAGTACGTCCAGGTCTCGAACCTGTAGTTCTCGAGGGAATCCACCCCGGTCGCGTTATCGTTTGCCTCGTCCTCGAAGAACATTATGTAAAAGTAATCTGGGTAACCCACCCGGGATACTATATCGCTCTGGTTCTCGGAGAGCTCGTACTCCTCCACATCCACGTCGCCCGGGTCGACGTCGACCTCCTTGGGCTGCATCCTGTACCACTCCAGCCCCCAGTAGGTGGCGTACGTGAGGAATGCCAACAGGGCTACCAGAATTATTATGGCTGTCGCCTTCCCCTTTGAGCGTCCCCTGCTGGGTACGCCTTTGCCCTCTGAACCCGTCCTATCACCCCTGATAGGGTGCCGGGCGCTAAGATCCGCGGTTTAAATATCGCTCATTACCACCGTGATCCCATATTTAGGGTGAAGGGGGTGTTGCCCACTACGTCAAGACCCCTGACTTCATTAATCGCGTGTGCCCAATCTCCCTGTATAGCCTGCGGCGGACCATAAGGGTCCATACCACGAAGCCCGATACCATCAGGGTTCCCGTCATCGCCAGCCACTCCGCGACGTATATCCACAGCAAGGCCCTGTTTTTCAGGTCCACCGCCAGCTCACCAGCGGCATGGAGGCTGGCTATCTGCTCCTCGGCGAGGTAGAGGCATTCCTGTAACTTCAGGTCCAGGTACATGTCTCCCAGCTCCACGATTTTCCCATCGGCAAGGTTCATCATCTGTTCGACGGGAATCGTGTTGGCGCCGAAGATGGCGATGAACTCGACTGTGGAGATGAGGCCCTTCCTGGCCATCCGGTACTGGTAAAGGGCCCTTCGAACCTCGTGAAGGAGCACCGGATCTGTGGGGATATCCACCGCCGCCACGAAGAGGTGGGTGTTGCTGATCATGTCCGGGAGGAACTGCCACTCGCAGATAGGGCAGCCGAGCTTGCGCGATCCGGGAACCACCGAGGACACGAAGGACCTGCCCTCGCCGAGATCCCACCATGTCATAAACGGGTTGGGACTGCCGTACTCGGGCACCAGATCCGCGATGACCTCGGATCCCTCGCTGGCCCTCATCCTCATGAAACCAGGGAAAAACCCGTGACTGCCGATGTCTTCAAAGGGGAGGCTCCTTATCAGGGGGTTTTCCGGCCTCAGAATCCTCATCTCCGACCATACCCGCGTGGCATCCGTGTTGATTACCTCCACGGGGAATACCTCACCCAGGCAGGTGAAGTCCATCCAGTCTGCAAAATGGTAGGTCCCGAGGCCGAAGATCTTGATCCCCAGCCCGTCCTTGACCACGGCGTCATGGATCCACCTGTGGGTTCTGTCCGGAAATATCATGGGATTCGCCCCCCACAGGGCCACGACATCGTGGTCCTCGGTGAGGCGGTCGTAGGTCTTCGGCATGTACAGCCTCGTCCACCTCCTCAGGTCATCCCACCTGTAGAGGTTCACATGGGCGGGGACGGAGTGCACCTCGAAGAAGGGATCCGTGGTAAGATAGAGATAGGGGAGCCAATCGGGCTCGGGTATCCCAATGTAGAGCAGCCTTACCCTCCTGGTATCCGGGGACCTCCTCGGCTCCATGCCCAAAACGGAACCCGCTGTCAGTATTAGCATAATACAGAGGGTCGCCAGGCCACATACCGCCATGTCACCCCCCTGCCCCGTGGCTGGCACGGAAAATGATTACCTCCATCACTGAAAAACCTCTTTATCGCGGGTCGTGAGAGGTCGGCACGAATCGACTAGGGTGGGAAAGTAACCGTTAAGAAATCCCCGTTTATACCCATTGCATGGGTGGGATTTCAAGCCGGTTCCAGGAACTCAAGCGCGACGTCGACGTCTGCCTAGAGACCTGGTCCGGGGTAATCCGGGAATCCCTGGGCTCCAGGGCCATTTACGCCTTCGCAAAGGGCTCGGCAGTCAAGAACTGGGACACCTTCATGGACTACGTCCCCCTAGTCAGCGACGTGGACATCCACCTCAAAATCGCGGACGATGCCGAATTCTTCCCGGGAGAGGGGGCGTTTGAATGGGCAATGGGGCTATCCTCGCGCTACGAGGATGGATTCAGGGAGGCCAACCCTGACAACCTCCACGTTCCCCGGACGCAGCTGGTGATCCTGAACGAGATACAGAAGCAGGATGACTACGTTCCACCGATGCCGCGGGAGGTTCGAACCATGTTCGGGGAGCCCTCGGTGAGGCAACCCCAGCCACCCGAGGTAATACGCCGGATCGACCTGGAAAGGCTGAGGGAAGACGGGAAGATGCTCGGAGACCTCCACAGGAGCGTTCTGGACAGGACCGGGCTTGATCTCTGGGTTACGATAAGGCAACACCTTTGCTGGCGTGTGTCGCCCTCACCATACCGGATGCTCTCGCAGATCTTCCCAGACCCCCTAGAGGTCTGGAGCTGGAACCGATCCAAGGTGTACTCAGAACTCCTGAGGAGGGCGTTCGGCGAGATCGCGAATCCCTACATGTCCTACTACCGCTCGGGGTGGGAGCTCTTCGACTCAGGCATGACCAGTTATCCGGCGCTCAGAGAGATGGTCGGCCTTGGTTACCGGGTGGTACTGGCCTCCCTTGAAGCCGCCGAGGAGATGCAATAAGTATTTTCTAGATGTACAGTTAACCCCAATCTCAATGCGAAGGATTCTCCGAATCACCGCATATATCCTCCTCGTATCCATTGCCACCGGCCATGCCCAGCCGGGCCCGGGAAAGCTGAGGGTCATCTTCATCGGTGAGGTCGCCGCCAGCAACCAGCTGTTCCTGGACTGGATCGGGGCCGAGCCCAAGTTCATGCTCACCACCGTCCCCTGCGACCTGGAGTGGGTATCCCTGAAGGAGGCGAGGCGATTCGCCAGGATCTACCTTCCCAGGACCGAGGATAAGCTCCGGGAGGAACAGGATGTCATGGTCTTCGAGGACTTCTCCCCGGACGTTCTCCCTCTGGAGTTCTACGAGTGGGGGCAGGGTGCGATCGAGGAGGGCATGGGCCTGGGGCTGATCGAGTTCGCCTACTGGGGCGGGAGCAACGAGATCCCACTGTGGATGGACATGGAATTCTACGAGGTCTTCCCCGCCGGGACCGTTCTAAACATAGTGCCCGCCGTAGCCGGGAGGACGTTCTACCGCGTGGAGAACGAGGGCGGCCCCCTCGACCTGCCGGGAATCGAGTCGGTCCCGATGAACCGTGGATACCACGGGGACCTCCTTCCCCGGGCAGGATCCGTCGTGGAGGCAACTTGGAGGGTCCGGGGCACGCCCGCAATGGTCACCTCGACCTTCGGGGAGGGCCACACCCTCCAGCTCGACCACGGGTGGGATAACATACCCGGCGAGATCCGCCTAAGCTACGAGTACCTCCCGGACTACATTTTCAACCAGATATTCTCAATCGGCGGCCTGCCATTGCCGGAGGACCTTAACCTGGTCCACGTTACGCGGGCATCACTCATCTCATACTCGGACCGCAAGAGGGCCACCCTGGCCGTGATCGAGTTCGTGGAGAGGTTCGGTGCCGATCCCACGGCAGCTGCAGAACTCCTGGACTCCATGGACCGGGACTACGACCGGGCCTCCCGGCTCTACCTCGAGGGGGAGTACCAGGAGGCGGGGGACATGCTCTTCGAGCTCCTGGACCAGTTCACCGACCTGGAGATGGACCTCCTTGAGGCAAAGGACCGGGCGTTCTTCTGGATCTACCTCGCCGAGTGGCTGGGGGTCCTGGGGACTGGGATAATCTGTGCTGTGGCCCTGTGGACGTTGATGATACGCCGCAGTATGTACAGGGAGGTCTCCACTACCAGGGCAGCCCAGTAATGACATCCCTCGACGGGAGACTTATCAGCCCGGCCGGAGCTGTGCGACATGTGCCCTGGAGTGCTCTTTCCCGGACTGTCGCCGGGCTGGCATAAATCTGCTGGTCCTCGCGGCCTGGGGTGATCAGGGTGCTAATGAACCGATTAGCCTGTTCTGCACCGGTAACTCACCATCAATTCCCTGCGTGTAGGCGATATTAGGGCGGGAACCGATGACGGATGCCGTCGTGTTCCCCACGCGCATATCCACCCTTGACGTTACGACGGAGATCGTCCAGAAGTTCGTCAGGCTATACTTCCCCCGGACCTACGGGGAGATGCTCGGGAAATACGGCTTTATCCTCCTCAGGGGAATAGATACCTCATTCTTCAGCCCTGCCCAGTTCGAGTGGACCTCTGGACCCTGATGGTAAGACGGAGGCTCCACCGAGGGGTCGAATCGAACATGTTCTACTGACATCGCCTGCCCTGAGCATCGTTCATCGGGGCGGACCCCTTGTGACCTTAACATCCCTGTACAACCGCCTGTGGACCATGAGGTTCCAAAGCAGGAAGCTGCTCAGAAGTGAAACGCCGGATACGGCCAGCCATTCGGTGAGGTAAACCCAGAACAGAGCCCTGTCCTTCAGCTTCAACGCCTCTGATCTAAGAGCCTCAATTTCATCTATTGCCCCCTCCATGGTATCGTAGGAGACCACATACGCCTGACCAAGATACTCCTCCCTGCCCCTGCTCGCAGCTTCATCGATTTCCCAGATCTTGCCGATGATCGGCTCGCTGCTCGCGCCGAACTTCTCCACGAAATCGAGGATCGAGTATATGAATCCCTTCGAAGCGGCGAAGGTGGCGAATTTGAGTCGGAGGTTATGTACCAAGAGCACGTCACTGGGGAGCTGTCTGCCCGTGGAAAAGAGGAACTCGGCCAGCAGCATATCGACGGAATAGGCATTCCGGGCCGGGTCCCAGTAGAGATCCTGTCCAACCGAATCGTGGTGGGTCCAGGTCGTGGCATTTCCATATTCCCAGTACATCGTGTGGGGCATCCATCCCGGGCTCTTGAACCTCTCGTCCGCGTGAACCCCGCCGAATCCCTCCGCAAAGGCCCCGATGATATAGGATGTGACCACGGCCCCCTCCTTCGGGATTGCGATGCAGGTCCAGTACGGGTGTGTTATCACCGCCTCAACGCCATCGAAATCGCTATAGGGAGAGAAGATCTCGGGCACGTTCGGGTTGGAATTAATCACGTAACGGAGGGTAAGCTGGGAGAAGGAGTAGCTCTGACCAACCACCCTATCGGCGTCGTTCGGGAAGGCGTCCGAAAGCATGGACTCTGCCCAGGGAATGGAAATCCACTCCCCCGTGCTCATGACGCTCCTGTCCTGAACCGCACCCCTGCCATCCACGGCAATTGCATCATACAGCATCTTCTGCTGTTCCTGAGTAAACTGGAAAATCTCCAGCACCAACAACATGAAATACTCGTACTCGAGAAGATCCTCGTAGGTCCGCGGGAAATAGATCCTGATGAACCTCTGTATATCGGATTCATCCAGGGTCGTCTGATGTGCCCTGGCCGGAACCTGTCTGGGATCAACCATTGGGTCGGCCTCGAACCAGATGGATACGAGCTGGATGTGCTGGGGGAACCCCATTATCAGGACCTTGGCCCTACCTCCCCCTGTTCCCATCACCATCTGAGCGGAAAGAACGAGGGAGAGGAAGATGGCAACGGTATAGGTGATCCTCATGCCTAAGCCACCGTGGCCCACTTCCTTATATGTAGTAGCGCGATAAACTGCTATCCCGGTTCGGAGGTGAAAACTGCCAGCCTCCCCACTCTGGGAACCCCTCTCGACTCCCTCACGACGAGTCGAACGGCGTCTAGCTCCTTTCCCCCAACCTCGAATATCCTCTTGTGCCCGATAACCTTTCCAGCGGCGAGATCCCTCCAGCTCCCCGAGTGTCCCTGGACGACGAAATCCGATATCCGCTCTCCATCCGAAATATCCTCCTGGACCACGACGCTATCGACGGCCTCGGGACGTCTCAGGTTCAGCTCCACAGTTCCTCCGGTCCCGGATGTCTCGGCCAGGCTCTCCCCGAACCGTCTTTCGACCTCCCTCCCGAACTCCTCCAGACGTGCGACGTCCACATCGTGGAAAAGGCCCCTTTTGTCCGGCGGTATGTTCAGGAGGAGGTTGGAGTTCCGTCCAACGGAGGAGAGGTATATCTCCATTAGCTTGTCTAGGTCCTTCACCTCGCCATCCTGGCTCGCGTGGTAGAACCACCCGGGCCTGATCGAGACGTCGCACTCGGCCGGCCACCACACCGCCCCGCCGTCCTGGTATGGGGTCTGGAACTTCCTCAGGGGCGCTTCATCTCCAGCTGGAACCTCCTGGGAGCTGGCCTCGTCCTCCCTGGCAATCCCGCTCTCGTTTCCTACCCACCTTATATCGGGGCCGCAGATGGCGATCAGGGCGTCGGGCTGGAGCCTCCTGACCACCCCGTAGTAGGCTCCCCAGTCGTATTCCTGCTTCTTCCCGCTGGGTCCCTCTCCACAGGCCCCGTCGAACCAGACCTCCGCCACCGGGCCGTACCGTGTGAGTAGCTCCTCGAGCTGGCCGATGAAGTGCCTGTTGTATGCCGACGTCCCGTAGGTCTCCTCGTGCCGATCCCAGGGCGATAGGTATACCCCAAAATCGAGCCCGTATTCCCGGCAGGCCTCCGAGACCTCCCCGACCAGGTCACCCTTCCCGTCCCTCCAGGGGCTTTTCCTCACCGAGTGTTCGGTCAGCCCGCTTGGCCAGAGACAGAACCCATCGTGGTGCTTGGCAGTAACTATCAGCATCTTCATCCCCGCGGCCCTGCAGGCCCTGGCCCACTGGCCGGCATCTAGCTCCGAGGGGTCGAATACCCCCGGGTCCTCCGTGCCCTCCCCCCATTCCCTGTCTGTGAAGGCATTGGGGCCGAAGTGGGCGAATGCCAGCATCTCCAAATCCTGCCATCTCGCCTGCTGGGGAGTTGGCCTGGGTATATCTGCGGTATCCATGGTTACCATTACCCATTTACCTGACCGGCACCCATAATTCTTTCGTTTCGTCAACCGCCAAAAAAACCTTAAAGTCGCCTGTGAATTTTCACAACCGTGGGAATAAGGGCATCTGCATGTATGGTCCTGATTCTGCTCCTCGGCCCTGGATCCGTCCTCGGTGCAGCGGGGCTTGACCCAAGGAGGGTCTCGGTGCTCTACATCGGGGATCCCTACCCCGGGATATCCCCCTACCTCGCAATGGTCGAGGATGCCTTTATTCAGGTCTCACCGATCCGGGCCTACTACCACGGGGGCGGGGCTATGCCCCTGAAGGACGTATTCAAGTTCATGCGCCTCTACATGCCCCGTAGCTACGATGAATTCACCCGGAATCATGACGTCCTCATCCTGAGCGATGCCTACCGGCAGGCCTTCACCGACGGTCAGCACAGGTGGTTCAGGGACTGCGTCCTGGAGGGGGGATTCGGACTGGCGATGGTGGCGGGGCTGGATAGCTTCTGGGCATCCAGCAGTCGCCCCGAGGCGAACTGGCAAGGATCCTTCACGGAGGAGGTGCTGCCCGTCGAGATTCCAACCGGTACGCCCGAGATCAAGCATAACTGGCTCCGCCAGAACACCATGGAGGTTTTGATGCCCGATCACGAATTCATGGCCAGCCTGCCCTACGAGCCGAGGCCCGGGTACATGAAGCTTCCCGTTGACGGCCAGCTCGTCTGGTTGAAGCCCGGTGCAGACCAGCTCGCACGATGGATCAGCCCAAGGTTCGGGAATCCGCCCCTTTACGTGACATGGGACGTGGGGGAGGGCAGGACCTTCGCCATGCTCCACGACTGGACCGGTTCCGGGGGAGAGGGCGGGGGGGCCTACTTCCACAGGTGGGAGTATTACCGGGATTACGCCATAAACCTCGTCCTCTACCTCGCCAGGAGGGGCCTTTACCCCGACCACGCGGTCGTCCACCAGTACCGGGAGGAGGTCCACGGCCTGGCCATCGGGAGGAGCCTGCTGCTCTCCCTGCTTGACTTCATAGACAGGTTCGGCGGGAACACGAGGAGGATAGACGAGGAGATTTCCGTCCTCAATACCATGCTCTCAGAGACCCAGAACCGCTACCTGGACCATGACTTCGAGGCGGCCCTCGCAGGGGCCAGGGAAACGCTGGGGATGCTTAGGGAGATCGAGGATCTATCCGTCCGGGTCAAGAACCAGGCACTTCTCTGGGTGTACGTGGTGGAGTGGCTGTCCGTGACTGGGGCGGCCCTGCTCTCTGGCACCATAGCGTGGACCCTGATGGTGCGCAGGAGGCTATACAGGGAGGTCGGCCTGACCAGGTCGCCGGGGAGGGACTAGGCCAGGGTGAGTAGCATGATTTCCCGAGTTCATGTCGCCATCCTCTTCGCCCTCCCACTCCTGCTCTGCCCCATCAGTCCCGCCTTGGGGAAGACTGGTCCCAGGGGAGTCATCCGCATAATCTGCATAGGGGAGTCCTACTACCCGGAGACGCCCCTCCCGCTCCTCGTCCAGAGCGATCCAAAGGTCGACTACAACCCCCTTCCGGCCAACATGGGGGAGGGGACCTTCACCTGGGGAGGCCCAGCGGCCCTGAAAAGGTTCGTCCGAATCTACATCCCCCGCGGATACGAAGGCTTCCTAGAGAGATACGACCTCGTCATCCTCTCCGACTACCCCGAGATATTCCTCGAGCCATCCCACTACAGGTGGTTCGAGATGGCCGTGAGGGAACGGGGTGCAGGGCTTGCGAAGTACGAGCTGAACTACGGCTCCGGGGGCGCTTCGTACCCCATGGATCCCTGGAGGTCCAGCGCGATCTACCCGGCCTTCCCGGCGGACCTCGAGGACCGGCACATGCCGACCCTTGGACCCGGGGGCTGGGGGCGGCCGCCCGATGGCGTCAGGGTCATGGAGGGAAACCCCCTGGGGGACCTCCCCGGGGTAAACCGTTACGACCTCTTCGGCTCGGGGATGTTCGGGATTGAGGTGCCCAGGGAGGGCTCCCAGACCATTGGGTGGTTCCGGCACACCGAGTACGCCGCCATAATCACCCGGGAATACGGCAGTGGCAGGACGGCGAGTACCGTAGCCGGCCTGGACTGGATGGACTACTTTGCCGTCAGGTCATGGGACTTCTACCCCGATTTCTTCCTCAACCAGTTCTACTGGCTCGCGGGGGAGGATATCCCCGATGACATCCTTCTGGTCAACGAGATAAGGAGGGGCCTGAAGGACCTCCGGATAAGGACACAGCTAGTGCTGTCCGTCGTCGAGTTCATCGAGACCTTCGGCGCCTCAGGAAGGGAGCTGGAGGGTGACCTGAATGAGGTAGACGAGCTCAGAGCCTACACCGGCGACCTCTACCTCGACCAGGATTACGAGGGTGCCTCAGATGCGATAGAAAGGGTTCTCGCGCTGATGGGGGAGATCGAGTCCAACTCGATTGTCCTTAAGGACAGGGCCCTGCTCTGGGTCTACGCCATAGAGTGGCTCGCGGTGAGCGGGGTCTCGCTTCTCTGCGGTTCCATCCTCTATACTCTAATGGTCAGGCGGAGTATGTACAGGGAGGTATCAACAACCAGGCTGTCGGTGGAGGCCTAGGACTTCTTGCCCTTGCCAAACCCGAAAAAGCCCCTTTTCTCCTCCGGCGGTTTCTCACCCTCCCTGAGGACGCGAAGCTCCTCCAGCAGTTCCTTCTCCCTGCCCGACACCTTTTCAGGAACTTCGACCCCGATCCTGACGTGCTGGTTTCCCTTTCCCCCCCTCTGCAGGTCTGGCAGGCCCTTTCCTCGTAGCCTGAATATCGTGCCGCTGTCCGTCCCGGCGGGAATCTTGATATTGGCCTTCCCGGTCAGCGTCGGGACCTCGACCTCGCCCCCGAGCACCAGTGTGGTGTAGCTGACGGGCACGTCGAGGTAGATCTCGGGCCCATCCCTCTGAAAGAGCTTGTGAGGGGATACGTGAAGAACCACGTAGAGGTCACCGGGGGGGCCTCCCTCGGTTCCCCTCTCTCCCTCGCCGCTCAGCCTGAGCCGGGAACCGTTATCCACGCCAGCTGGTACCCTTACCGATATCTTCCTCTCCCTGTGTACGATTCCCTCCCCGCCGCACTCGGGGCACTGCTTCTCGATCAGCCTGCCAGAGCCCCTGCATTTCTGGCAGGGATGTATCCTGACGAACTGACCGAAGCCGTGGCTCTGGACGTTTCTGACCTGCCCCCTCCCCCCGCAATCCGGGCAGGTACTGAGGGCAGTCCCGCCCTCGGCACCGGTTCCGCCGCAGCCGGGGCATGCCTCCTCCCTGTATATCTCGATCTCCTTCTCGGTCCCGAAGGCGGCCTCCTCGAAGCTGACGTCCATGTCGTACCTTAGATCCCCCCCTCTCCGCGGCCCGCCACGACCGCCTCCCCTCCTGTCGAAGAAGAAGTCGAACAGGGAATCGCCTCCTCCGCCGAAGAAATCGTTGAATACCCCGCCGCCGAAGATGTCGCTGACATCACCGAAGTGGGTGAAGTCTCCCCAGGAGAAGCCACCGGGGCTGAAGTTGTCCTGGACCCCGGCGAAACCGTACCTGTCGTACTTCGCCCTCTTCTGCTCGTCGATGAGGACCTCGTAGGCCTCGGAGACCTCCTTGAACTTCTCCTCGGCCTCCTTCGGGTTATCCTTGTTCAGATCCGGGTGGTACTTCTTGGCCAGCTTCCTGTAGGCGCTCTTGACCTCCTCGGCCTTTGCATCCCGGGATATGCCCAGGACCTCGTAGTAATCGCGCTTCTGGGCCAATAGTTACCACCGGGTCTCCTTCACTCCTTCTTGTCCTCGTCCACGACCTCGTAGTCAGCGTCGACGACCTTCTCCTTTCCCCCCTCGGATCCCTCTCCTGCTCCCTGTTCCTCCTGCGGTGGCTCCTGCCCGCCCTCGCCCGCAGCCGGACCGGCCTCCTGGTATATCTTGGAGGTGGCATCATACAGGACCTTGGTCAGCTTCTCCACTGCCTCGTTTATCTTCGCTGCATCATCGGTTTCGAGGGACTCCCTCACGGCCTTCACCTCGGCCTCTATGCTTGTCTTCTGCTCCTCGGGGATCTTTTCGCCCATCTCCCTGAGGGTCTTCTCCGCCGTGTAGGCCACCGTGTCCGCCTTGTTCCTGGCCTCGGCCATGTCCCTCCTCTTCTTGTCCTCCTCGGCGTTTTTCTCGGCCTCCCCCATCATCCTGTCTATGTCCTCCTGGCCGAGCTTGCTCGAGGCGGTTATGGTCATCTTCTGCTCCTTTCCTGTCGCCAGATCCTTGGCCGAGACGTTCAGTATCCCGTTCGCATCGATGTCGAAGGTGACCTCTATCTGGGGTACGCCCCGGGGTGCTGGAGGGATGCCCACGAGGGTGAACTTGCCCAGGGATATGTTGTCCGCTGCCATGGATCTCTCGCCCTGTAGCACGTGTATCTCGACGCTGGTCTGGGAGTCGGCCGCTGTGCTGAATATCTGGCTCTTCCGCGTCGGTATGGTTGTGTTGCGCTCTATCAGCTTTGTGAAAACCCCGCCCAGTGTCTCTATCCCCAGGGTCAGAGGGGTCACGTCCAGGAGCAGGACGTCCTTGATCTCCCCTGCCAGTACCGCTCCCTGTATCGCGGCCCCCATTGCGACGCACTCCATGGGGTCGAGGCCCCTCTCGGGCTCGGTTCCCAGGACGGACTTGAACCTCTCCCTCACCGAGGGCATCCTGGTTGGGCCCCCGACGAGGATTATCTTGCCCACCTCCGAGGGCTTTAGCTTGGCATCGGAGAGGGCTGTCTTGATCGGTGGTGCAAGCTGGTCCAGCACCGGGTCGATGAGCTCCTCCAGCTTTGCCCTCGTCAGGGTCATGTCCAGGTTCTTGGGACCGGAGTTGTCCTGGGCGATGAAGGGAAGGCTGATCTGGGTGTTGACGGTGCTTGAGAGCTCTATCTTCGCCCTCTCGCCGGCCTCCCTGACCCTCTGCATGGCCGTGTGATCCGAAGAGAGGTCGATGCCCGTCTCCTTTTTGAACTCCGCTACTATCCAATCGACAACTCGCTGGTCCATGTCTGTGCCCCCCAGCTGTGTGTCACCGCTGGTGGAGAGGACCTCGAATACCCCCTCTCCGATCTCCATTATGGTCACGTCGAAGGTTCCCCCGCCCAGGTCGAGGATAGCCACCTTCATGCTGCCCTCCTTGTCCAGACCGTATGCCAGGGCGGCCGCCGTGGGCTCGTTTATTATCCGGAGGACCTCCAGACCGGCTATCTCTCCGGCGTCCTTCGTTGCCTGCCTCTGGTTGTCGTTGAAGTAGGCAGGTACCGTAATTACTGCCTGCTTGACCTCCTCTCCCAGGAATGCTGAGGCGTCGTCCTTTATCTTCCGCAGTACCCTCGCCGATATCTCCTGGGGGGTGAACGACTTGTCATCGATCTTGACCTTGTAGTCCGTGCCCATCTTCCGCTTAATACCCATCACGGTCCTGTCCGGCTTCAGGGCCGCCTGCCTCCTGGCCGGTTCCCCTACCAGGACCTGCCCGTCCTCCATGAAGGTTACCACCGAGGGGAACATCTTCCCCGCGTATGTCGGCCCCTCTGCGCTAGGCACTATCGAGGGGCGGCCCCCCTCGACGACCGCGCACTGGGAATTCGTCGTTCCTAGGTCTATTCCAACAATCTTCGCCATTTCACACACCTTGTTTACCGTTCCGGTTTCCCGGATGAGACTTCTACCTTGGCGGGCCTGAGAACCCTCGTATTCAGCAGGTACCCCTTCATGTATTCCTTGACAACCGTGTTCTCGGGGTGCTCCTCGCTCGAAACAGTGGAAACGACCTCGTGGTAGTTGGGATCGAAGGGCTTTCCGATGGACTCTATCTCCGACAGGCCCTCCCTGTGGAGTACGTCCTTGAGCCGTTTCAGGGTCATCCTGACCCCCTTGCTGAGGGAATCCGGGGCGTTACCCTCACTGTCCGCGAGTGCAACAAGGGCCCGCTCGAGGTTCTCGGCAACGTCAACCAGCTCCCTCACGATCCGCTCCGAGGCCATCCTCCTCATATCCTCCCTCTCCTTCTCGATTCGTTTCCTGTAGTTCTCGAACTCCGCCTGCATCCGCATCAGTCGATCGAGGTAGCCTTCCGAGACCTTCTTCTTCTCCTCGAGCTCCGCCCTCAGATCGGATAGCTGGCCCTCCAGGGCATCAACCCTCCTCCTCCGGACGATCGTACTCGTTGGTCTCCTGGGTCTATGGAGTCTTTTGAATGGGGATGTCCTTTTCAAGCGGAACCCGCCCAAGTATGGATCCGTGTTTATTCGAATTACGAGTTTTTAATTTATCCTCTCTGCCTGGTGTTTTCACTACCTTATCAGCAGGTTGAATATCGGTTTCTTTAACTCTCCAATCAGCCTGACCTGTACCACCTGCAAAATTGCCTGCATGCCGGCGATCCCCACCTGGTTCGAGTAACGTCGAAACTGTTTACGCTCCGCCCCAGGGCAGTCTCCAACTCCCGGATACCCATTTCTTACAGCCTGGAGAGATCTCTCACCCTCCTCTCGATCCTCCGGACCTCGGCGATAGCCATGGCCCTTTCCCTAATGGCTGCGATTGCCAGACCCCTATCAACCTCCTGTCAAGCACCGTCTCACACCGATTTCGCTGTTCAGGGGAACGAGAGAAAATGGGACGGCCCATATCAGGAGCTGGACAGGTACAGCCGTGAGGCCCCCCACGCGATGGACCTCCTCAGGCGGAAACCAGCCGTAAAAAGGTGGGAACGTACCTCCCGGGGCGTCATTAGCATGAGCTTGAACCAGGGACCCACCAGACCCCCGTATCTCAACCTTATCCTGAGCAGCCCCAGTGGCCTTTTTCTCGTGATGTTTTCCAGCCTGTAATGCTCATCCACGCCCGACTCCGGGTCTGTAGGGTCCGTTGTGTGGGCGATCAGGAGACCTCCCCTGCCCACCGTCCTCTTCACCTCTCCGAGCATCTCCAGAGTCTCGGAGCTTCCACCCGAAAGCCCCAGGCCATTGCTCATTAGGATGACGGTGTCAAATGCACCCGGGCGAAATGGAAGCCTCCTGGAGCTCCCCAGGACGAGACACCTTCCTCCCCTCCCACGGCACACCTCAAGAACCAGACTGGATATGTCGAGACCGACGGCCAGGGAGGCCCTCTCCTGGAGACCCAGAAGGTGGCGCCCCGGTCCGCAACCGATATCAAGGATCCTTCTCCCGGCCCTTGAAAGGACCTCGACCTCCTCCCTCGCCCAGTCCTCCTCGCCCTCGAAATAGGGTTCAAGGGGCTCAATGCTCTTGAAGCCATCCTCCCTCTCTATCAGGCAGTCGGGTCCCCCAAGGCCGAGGTGGTGATCCCTCACCGCTGAGCCGAAGGGATCCGGACCCCGCATGTAACCACCCTGCAGCCAAGCCGGTTAAGTCTTTCCAAGGGGCAAGAGATATTACGGGATGTAAGACCCGTACCCCATGCCAGTGGCCGGGGGAGTGGGAAGTACATTGAGGAGAAAGGCGCTTTACCTGTCGACCGCACTCCTTGCGGCTGCCCTTGTCTCCCTGTTCATCTTCCCCGAGCCTACAATCGCGTACGTGGCAATGGCCCTTCTGGCAACCTCGACGGCGATATACCTCCTGCCAGAGGCAGGCTCAAAGACGACCCTGGTATTCCCACGTTCCCACCCATATTTCTCATTTTTAAGGCTGGAGAACGCCCTATCCACCCCTGCCACCTTTCTGCTCCTTTACGCCGGCATCCATGCAGCCGTCGAGGACAGGTGGGGCCTTCTCATCGTCCTCGCCGCAATCCGTATCCTCCCCGAGCTGATTCTCGACCATCTGGCATACCGCAGGAGGAGGGACTTGCTTCGGGACACCGGGGCCGTGGGGAACCTCTCAGAGATTTGCACAAGACCCCTGATCAGGGCAAGGGGGTTCCTGTTCGAAACCAGGACCCGCCGGAGGCGTTTGAGGAGAACCCTCTTCAACGCGTGGATGATTGATTCCTCCCTTCGCAGGGTATTCATACCGGGACTTGTCGAGATAAGAGGAATCACCGAGAGGGTGAGGGAGGGTGCGAGGGTATCCATCGTCGGTCCCTCCACGGAGAGCATGGGAATAAGGGCAATAAAGCCCGTCGTCGCTGTGGTTCTGCCCCCCGACTGGCAGGGCGAGGACGTCGAGTGGCTTGAGGTGGTGAGGGGCCGCCTGCTGAAGCTCCGGCTCGCATCCTCGGCCTCTGGATCAGCCGTCTTTGTGGCAGTGGCCATCGTTCTTGGCATGGTCGTGGGGCAGCTCGATGACTACGTCGGCGCGGCCCCGGCGGTCCTGGCCTTCGCCCTGATGGCCTCCGCCTTCTTCTGGGCACTGGGGGAGAAGTCCGCACACGAGTCCTCATCGTACGATGTCAGGTGGTACTTCGAGCCCGGGTGGTCAGGGTTATCGGACGGCGTCAGGGCCAGGAGGGTGGAGAGGCTAAGGCATCTGTCAAAAGCCGGGGAGATCTCCAGGGAGTATATTGACTTGATAGAAGCCGAATCGGGGTCACTCTAGCCCCTGCTCGGAGGATTCTATTATCGCCCTCAGCCCGAGCTCCCCCAGGGATTCCGAAATTCTCTGGGATATTGCCACGAGCGCAGATTTTGGAACCGCCTCGTTCTCCCGGTCCCTGATCTCGGATATCGTTATCCTGCCCCCGGTCTTCCTTGATCTCCCAGAGCCCTTCTTGCCCATGGAGGTGCTTATTTTGTTACGAATTGATAGTGGTTTTGTAGTAGAAGACATGTTTGGCAAACAGTTGTAATGGATATAAATAAGGAGCCGATCAGGCCTCCTCGGCCCTCTCGACGATGCCCATAACCTCGTCGAAGACCTCCTGGAGGGAGGGCGTTGCGTCCACCAGTACCATCCGGGTTGGGAACCTGTCGCGCTCCCTGTAAATATCCAGGTACTGTTTCCTCACCTTCTTCAGGAATTCGAGATCCTCGAACTTCTCTGCCCCGGAGCTCCTCCCGTAGGCAAGGTCAGGATCGGCGTCGAGCATGATGTAGATATCGGGGAGGATTAGGGACTCCCAGTTATTTGCCCCAAGGACGTCCTCCCAGCTTACCCCTTGGGCGCCCTGGTAAGCAACGGAGCAATAGATCGACCTGCTCGCAACCAGTGTCACCCCGCCCGACAGCCATTCCTCTATCTTCGGCCTCAGTAGCCACCTGTCCAGGGCGAAGAGCAGGACGTCGGTCCATGGATCACTGGTCTTCTCCAGCAGGTCCTTCACGAAGGCGTGGTAGGGCTCCGCGAAGCCGAGCACCTTCCCCCTGCTGCCGAGGTTATCAACCAGCATCCTCTGTATAGAGCTCTTCCCGGTCCCGTCGATGCCCCCGATGGAGATGTAGATACACAGTCCTCCATTCAGTTGATCTCGGAAAGCACCATCCCGGCGGTCAGGCAGTCGCCCAGCCCAACCGTGTTCAGCGTCTTCCTAGACAGCAGAGTGGGGGTTAGGACGATCCACCCGCCATCCCGGCCCTCCCATATCCCTGGCTCCCGGGGAGCGCCTAGGGCCTGCTCAAAATCCCCCACCAGGCGGAGACCCTCCACCGACGATTCCAGTGCCCCGGAATCAACGAGCCCACGTAGCTCCCCCGGATCACCGAAATCACCACGGAATGCCCTGTACTGGGAGCAGAGCGTCCCGATCATGTGGGAGTCCCTGATGATGCCGGGGTCGTATCCGTAATCTTCCGAGACCATCGAAACCACGAAGTCCCTGCCGTGGAGAACGAGCTTTCCGATCCCCATCCTGGATGAGAAATCGTCCATTCCACCCACCAGTTCCTCCGGGCCGGATGACAGGATCTCCCCCGCCCCCAGCGCCGTCCCAAGCTCGTCCTCGTTCATGCCCACGCTGTCAGATACTCCGGAGGCCATCTCAACGACGTCCCGCCGGATGACCTCGTCCTGTATATCGGCGAGCTCGAAGTGAACCCTCATTTCCGGGTTCCGGCGCCTCCACTCCCTGACAAGCCCCAGGGCCTCCTCAAGCCTGTCCAGGTAGGTCTCCCCGCCCGGGTACTCCCTCTTCAGCATGTGCAGCCCGGTCAGGATGAACTTGTCGATTTTCCCCAGCCTACTGTCCACACCCCCGACGAAGGATGGGTCAATGGCGATCTTACCATTGTAGTCATCGGCGTTTACTATATACCTGTTGTTCCTTGGGGATTTCATCGTTCTGCCTCCCCAGGTGAAGGAAGTACCCTCCTTGTACTCCAGTATCAGGTGGACCAGCTCCCTGTCCGGCCTTGAAGCCGTGGAGGGGGGCTTGAAGGAAACACCGTCGCCCTCCACCACCGGCAGCAGCACGTTTTCCCGGTCGAGGAAGAGCTTCGCCTGGGCCTCAGGAAGCTGGACGGCGTGTGGAATCACGAACCTGGCCCCCAGCATGCTCAGGGCGTTCGCCATTATGCCGGCGTTGCCCCCCATCCTCCTGGCGTCGATCGGTAGATTGGACACGATCCACTCGTAGGTATCCTCGTCATGCACCATGTACTCGCCGCCTGTGCCCCTCTCGACGAAGTGCATGAGGCCTGCTACGAAGTCCACCGGGCCCTCTACACGTCCCGGGGGGCTGTCCTTCCTCTTGAAGGCCTCGTCCGCCACCGGGGTCTGCGACTCCAGAAATCTCTGGATCCTATCGCCATCGAGCTCTATTATGCCATCGATGTTGGTGTTGAAGCCTACGGCCACGCCCCCCGATGCCCCCAGCTTCAGGCGAAATCTATCAACTGAATTTCGGTATAATTCATCCCAGGCCACTTAAACCATCCGTTACAGGTCAAATGCAGGCCAGTTCTTCTTAAAAACTCTATCGAGGAACGTTCCTCCCCCTGTTCGTGGTCATGCTGAAAAAATACATTTATGAGGAACAAGTCGAGTCAAACCTCAGCTCGTGTAACGGTTCAGGACCCCAATCCCGCATCCCAGGACCGATTCTATCGCTATGCTGGGCTCGACTGGGGCCGGACCGGCAAGGAGGATTGCGGTTTGGCAGTTGCCGACGAGATCGTGGACCTTTATTCGACAGTTCTTAATGGAGCGCTAAAGCATTATTCGGATATTGCCGGGGCGCAGGCTATTGAGCTCCTCATGAAACCGGCCCTCGCCAAGGCCGCCGAGGAGCACAAGTTCCTTGAGCCCGTGAAGGCGGGCGGGGGAAGCCTGGAAATGGCGGATCTCGACCTGGGAACGGACATCGAGGTCATGAAAAACGGGTTCAACACGATGACCAAGGGGATCTCGGACAGCCTCTCCTATGTTTTCGGCAGGGACGAGGTCATAAAGAGGGTCCGCTCCCTGTACTTCGAGGCCGCGGCCCAGAGGGAGAAACTGGTCCATGACGCCAAGATCTCGGATGGACTTCCGGCCTTTTTGAAGGAGGAGATCTGGGAGGAGGTATGATCATGGGAATGTTTGCGGGATTGAAATCCAGGCTATCGGGTAAGCCCACGATGGAGCAGTTCGAGAAGAAGACGATCGGCCTACCACCCCAGGAGGCTGGCCCCAAGTGGGTGGAGTTCGCCAAGGAGCACGAGGAGCTCAGGCCTGACAACGCAATGTATGGTTACCGGAAGGCTGCCGCCCTGTTCAGGCAGGCCGGCGACGTGGATCAGTACATAGCCCAGTCCCTAAACTACGCCAAGGCTGCCGAGAGGGTTCCGAACTACTCCATAGCCGGGGACGGTTTCAGGGTAGCCGCTGACAATACCAAGGAGGACGCCAGGGAGTACTACTCCAAGGCCGGCGAGAACTACCGCAAGGCAGGACAGGAAGCCGTGGCCGACCGACGGACCACACGGGCGAGCGACCGATTCGCCTCCGCCGCGGACTCATACGAGAGGGCCGGGGAGTACGAGAACGCCATAGAGGACTACCAGAGGTCCACAGATATAGCCGAGAAGAAGAAACACCTCATAAGGGTCGCCAAGGACCAGGGCAAGATCGCCGAGAACTACCTGAGGTTGAATAACTTCGAGAAGTCTGCCGAGTTCTTCCTCAAGCACGCCGAGGCCGAGACCGGCAGGGCCCACGTGACCTACTCCGACGGATTCTCCAGGGCTGGCGACGCATTCGTCAAGGGCGGAAATCTTGATCAGGCCGCCGAGGCCTACCTCAAGGACTCGGAGTTCTCAAACGAGCCCGGGTTCGGTCTCAGAAATGCCGCAGAGTGCTTCGGCAAGCTGGGGAACTCTGAAAGAGTTCTGGAGCTCCTGATGAAGGAGGTCGAGGATGACCTCGCGAAGGAAAGAGCCTTCGTTGCCGCCGAGGTGCTGAACCTGGGCAAGGTATTAACAAAGAACCCCAGGGTGGATGCCAAGCTCAAGGAGATCACCGTACCGCCCGGCTACGAAAAAGCCTCCGGGGCCCTCAGGAACACCATCTCAGAGGAGCTTATACAGAAAGGTCTGGAAGAACAGGCCAAGGCACTCGGGAAGTAGCCCTTCCCTCCCGGGAAGATGATCGACTTGGACCTCGCAGTGATAAGGATACACCTTAGACCACTGAGGATATTCCTCATCGCTGTGGTCCTGGGCCTGGCAGTCGGCCTCTCCATGAAGCTGGTATTCAGCCCGCTTCTGGATGCGATCCAGCAGGCACTTTTTTACAGGATATCCAAGCCGCTGGAGCTGATCCAGGGACCCCTATCGGGCGTCCTCGGCACCGAGGAGGCCGTAACCGCCGTCTACCTCCTGGCAAACAACCTCCTGGTCGCCTTCATCGCGGCCTTCGGAGGCATTATCCTCGTCCGGTACACGATCAAACCAGAGGACGAGCCTAACACGAACCCCAGCCGTTTCACCAAAATCCTCCACAGGCTTATAGGGGAGGGCAGCGAGAAATACATGGAGTACTCTGTCCTAATTTTCCTACTGCCCCTGGCGGTCGTCTTCGTCAACGGGGCCGTCCTCGGCCTGTTCTCCATCGGCCAGACGATCACCTGGAAGGAGTTCGTGGTCTTCATCGCCTACATACTGCCCCACGGCATCATAGAGCTACCGGCCATCATACTGGCATCGACTATAGGTTACTCCAGTGCAAGAAACCTGAACGTCACCCTGAGTACCGGCGACATCTCGGCATACGTCGGAAGAGCGAAGGAGCTCCTCGGCTCTGTCAGGACATGGGGGGCTTTCGCGGTCGTGGTGCTTATGATCGTCTCCGCCGCAGCCATCGAGACCTACGTCACCCCGGCCATGGGAAGGGATGCCCTCCAGAGGGCATACTTCTCACTTGATTCCCTCAACACGACGGTGGAGCAGGGCCAAACCGCCTTCCTCGTCCTCCGTGCCGCCTTTGACTCGAACATCACCTTTCACAGGGGCTCCCCGGATGGTCCCGAGCTGGTCGTAAGGCTCGTGGGGAGGGAGGACTTCCCATTTGAGGTCGATGGCGTCCGGATGGAGGAGTCCCAGGAGGCTGAGTCATCGCGACTCCACGTTCCCGATGATGTCATTAACCTGCTGCTTGAGTTCGCTGTCGTGGATGTCGACGAGACCACGGAGGTCTTCATCGTCGCCCGCCACCTGGAACTCATGGACGATGCCAACCTGACCGTTCTAGCCTGAGCCGGGGCCAGCGAGGGAGATGGGGTCTCTGGTAAGACTTAATAGCTCACGCTTTAAGTACAGACAATCGGCATGGGAGCCGGGTTCTCCGTCTTCCGGGCCGATCACAGGAAGGCAGCTCGCGGCTAACCCGGCGGACTAGGCGGGAGGCCAGGCGTCTCCTTTCCCCGAAATCGTCTACATGCGGGGCTGAACGCCGCGGGGCGGTTCGGCTGTGGGACGTTGGGTCCGGGTTCTGAACGTTGACTCTCCGTCCCTCAGGGTCGGCGGAGGCGGAGTCGTCTTCGGAAGGAGGCGGTAACCGCATTGACTTTCCGAAACCCACCAGGCCGGGAACGGAGCAGTGGTAGGAAAGACGCTGGGCGCTTGAGGGGCCACGGGGACGAGGTAAGGCCCGGTCAGCCCGCGTTTCACGACGGGCCCACCCGGGGATGTCCGGCGGGGCTGAAGCAGGCTGCCCAAAGGATGGATGAAAAATGCGGAGGGACGGGGTTCTACGTCTCTAACTACGACAAGGCGACTCTGGATGGCGTGTCTATTCCGGAGTCGGTACGAATTTTCGACACCACCCTGAGGGACGGGGAGCAGACCCCCGGAGTTTCCCTGACGGTGGAGGAAAAGGCGCGAATCGCCTCCGCCCTGGACGAGCTAGGCGTTAACACCATTGAGGCTGGCTTCCCGGCCACCTCCGCCGGCGAGACAGAGGCGGTGAGGAACATAGCCCACCTGGGACTCGGGAGCGAGGTCTGTGCACTGGCCAGGACGTCAAGGAAGGACATCGACCTCGGGCTGAGCGCAGACGTGGACTGTATCCACACCTTCATCGCCACCTCGGACATCCATCTAAAGCACAAGCTGAAGATGAACCAGGAGCAGGTCATCGATAAGGCAGTTGACTCCGTTACCTACGCCAAGGACCACGGGGTCGTCGTCGAGTTCTCTGCCGAGGATGCCTGCAGGACCGAGGAGTGCTTCCTGCTCAGGGTCTTTCAGGCCGTCCAGGAGGCGGGGGCGGACAGGATAAACGTTCCCGACACCGTGGGGGTCATGATCCCAAGGGCCATGGGGTACGTGGTTGGCAGGATTGCCGAGGTCATACATATACCCATATCGGTCCACTGCCACAACGACTTCGGCCTTGCCACGGCGAACTCCCTGGCCTCCATCGAGAACGGCGCCAGCCAGATCCACGTAACCGTTAACGGGCTGGGGGAGAGAGCGGGCAACGCCTCCATCGAGGAGGTGGTCATGTCCCTCCACTCCTTCTACGGGGTCAAGACGACGATAAACACTATCAGGATCTGCCCGACCTCGGAGCTGGTCTCGAGGCTGTCCGGGATACCAGTCCAGCCAAACAGGGCGATCGTCGGTGAGAACGCCTTTGCCCACGAGTCGGGAATACACGTCCACGGCGTCCTGGGCTCGGCAGCCACCTACGAGGCCCTAACCCCCGAGATCGTCGGGAACACCAGGCGCATCGTCCTTGGCAAGCACACGGGGGCCCATGCAATCTCCGCAAAGCTGGGGGAGATAGGGATCGAGGCCAACGAGGCCCAGGTCTCCGAGATATCCCAGCGGGTGAAGAAGATAGGCGACATGGGGAAGAAGATCACAGACGCGGACCTGACGGCGATAGCGGAGGCAGTGATCGGCAAGGTGTCTGGCGAGAAGCGGACCCTGGAACTAGATAACCTGACGGTCGTAACCGGTGACAGGACCATGCCGACTGCCTCCCTGGTACTTGTGGTTGATGGAAAGGAGATCGCGGGCTCGAGCATAGGCGACGGGCCGGTCGACGCCGCAATAAGGACCATCAAGGAGGTCGTGAAGGACTTCGGACGAATCGAGCTGAAGGAGTACCGACTAGAGGCAATTACCGGTGGAAGCGACGCCGTGGCGGAGGTAACCGTCAAGATAGAGGACGAGGAGGGAAACCTGACTACCGCCAGGGGCGTCAGCACCGACATAGTGATGGCCAGCGTGGAGGCCATGATCGAGGCAGCAAACAGGGCCTTCACGAAGAAGAGATCCAGAGGAGGAAAAGCGAATGCCTGAAAAAATGCCAGGAGCATCGGCCCTCATCAGGGCCCTGGAAGCAGAGAAGGTCGAGCACATATTCGGCATCCCGGGCGGTGCCATAATCGATGTGTACGACAAGCTATACGACTCCGACATCAGGCACGTACTGGTACGGCACGAGCAGGTCGCCGCCCACGCCGCCGACGGGTACGCCCGTGCCAGCGGCAAGGTCGGAATCTGCTTCGCAACCTCCGGGCCCGGTGCCACGAACCTGACAACCGGCATAGCAAACGCCTTCTACGACTCCATACCGGTCATAGCGGTGACGGGACAGGTACCCACCAGCCTGATCGGTAACGACTCCTTCCAGGAGGCCGACACCGTCGGGATATTCATGCCCATAACCAAGTACAACTTCCAGGTCAGGACCGGGGCAGAGATACCGGAGATCGTGAAGAAATCCTTCGCAATAGCGACGAGCAACAGGAAGGGACCCGTCCACATAGACCTGCCCAAGGATACCCAGAAGGAGGAGATCGACTTCGTCTACCCCAAGAGCCTCAAGCTCCCGGGGATAAAGCCGATCCCGAAGGGTCACCCGAGGCAGATCAAGAAGGCGGCGAGGGAGCTGGTCAACGCCGAGAGACCCGTCATAATCTCCGGGGGAGGTGTAATAGCGGCCGAGGCAACGACCGAGCTGGTCAAGCTCGCGGAGGGGCTCATGATCCCCGTCGGCGTAACCCTGATGGGGAAGGGGTCCTTCCCTGAGAGCCACCCCCTCTGCCTGGGGATGTTCGGCATGCACGGCCGGAAGGTCGCAAACGACATCCTCGCCGATGCCGATGTGGTGCTGTCCATAGGGATGCGGTTCTCGGACAGGGTGACTGGCAAGATCTCCACTTTCTGCCCGGAGGCAAGGCTGATACACATCGACATCGACGCAGCAGAGATCGGCAAGAACGTTGCCCCCATAATCCCGATAGTGGGCGACGCCAGGCAGATCCTCTCGAGGCTGAACGCCGAGGTCGGCAAGCTCAAGACCAAGAAGAACACCACCTACGCAGAGAAGGTCAAGGAGTTCATCAGGGAGTGCCAGTCATGCCTGGAGATGGACTACGACGAGAAACCCATCAAGCCCCAGCTGGTGATGAGGGAACTCAACCGCGTAATCGACCCCGATACCATCGTTGTGACCGAGGTCGGCCAGTGCCAGATGTGGGGCGCCCACTTCCTAAACATCGACAGGCCCAGGAAGTGGATATCCTCTGGAGGCCTGGGGACGATGGGCTTTGGCTTCCCGGCATCGATTGGGGCCAAGACCGCCTGCCCGGACAGCACCGTAATAGACGTTGCGGGTGACGGATCTTTCCAGATGGTCCTCCAGGACCTGGCGACCTGCATAATCGAGGACCTTCCCATCGTGGTCTGCGTCATGGACAACCGGACCCTGGGAATGGTCTACCAGTGGCAGGACCTCTTCTACGACAAGAGGTCGTCAGCCACCCTCCTGGACCACGCCGGCGTTGGAAAGGGCTCGGCCATCCCGGAGGTTCCCGACTTCGTGAAGGTCGCCGAGGCATACGGTGGCAGGGGAATAAAGATAGACTCCCCCGGGGACGTCGGACCGGCAATAGACGAGGCGGTTGCCAACGAGGTCGTAACCGTAATCGACTTCAAGATCGACAAGAGCGAGAACATCCTGCCGATGGTGCCGGCAGGTGGCAACATCAAGAACATGCTGCTATCGGAGAGGTGCCGGTTCGAGCCCTACACCGCGAGGAGCTGAAAGAATGACCGAAAAACAGCACATCATAGCCTGCCTGGTTGAGAACAAGCCTGGGGTCATGCTCAGGATATCCGGCCTATTCGCGAGGAGGGGATTCAACATAGAGTCCATCGCCGTCGGGACCACCGAGAATGACGACATCTCCCGGATGACGATCATCGTCAGGGGAGATGACAAGGTCCTCGAGCAGGTGGAGAAGCAGCTTCTGAAGCAGTTTGACGTGTTCAAGGTAACCGACCTGGACAAGGAGACCAGCGTCGTGAGGGAGCTCTGCCTCGTCAAGGTCAACGCTAAGACTGAGCAGAAGAAGATGCTTCTGATGAACTACGCGGAGATATTCCGGGCCAAGGTCGTCGACGTGAATACCTCCACGCTGACCCTCGAGATCACCGGGGACGTTCAGAAGGTCGACGCGTTCGTGGACCTCCTCAGACCTCACGGAATCAGGGAGATCGCCAGGACCGGCACGGTTGCCATGGCCAGGGGACAGAAACCAGGTGAAATACAGGGACCAGGGTAGCCAGATCCGGTATACCAAGCCAGTTCTCCAGTTACTCACCCAGGGGCCGTCCCCCCGGGCATACCCGGTCTACCCCGGGGCAGGGGCAGGCGGCCGCACTTTTTCTTCAACCTGAATAAGCCTTGCGGGCTTCGCCCTCTTGCTCAGTTCGACATGCCCCTGGGCTCATCGATAATATTCGTATCGGTCCTGAAGCTGACCATATCCATAGTACTATCGCCGGGCAGAAGGAGGAGCGGCTTGTGCGGCGTCCTGCCGGGCCCACCAGGCTTAGTGCCAGACACCAGGGACGAAGAGCTGTCGGGCAGCTACTCCTTGAGCCAGGGCATCATTGCCCTGATATCGGCGCCGACCTCCTCCATGGGGTGCCTTGCCTCAAGCCTCTCCAGCGCGCGGAAGGTGGGGCGGCCGGCCTGGTTCTCGAGTATCCACTCGGTGGCGAACTCCCCCGTCTGGATCTCCTCGAGAATTGCCCACATCTCATCCTTTACCTCGGGGCTGATGACCCTCTTCCCCCTGGTCATGTCGCCGTACTCCGCGGTGTCGCTGACTCGCTTCCGCATTCCCGAGATGCCATCGGCATGTATCATGTCCACGATCAGCTTGAGCTCGTGGCAGACCTCGAGGTAGGCCGACTCGGGCTGGTACCCTGCCTCCACCAGGACCTCGAACCCGGCCTTGATCAGCTCGGACACGCCCCCGCATAGGACCGTCTGCTCCCCGAAGAGGTCCGTCTCGGTCTCCTCCTCGAAGGTGGTCTCCAGGACACCGGCCCTGGTGCACCCGAGGCCCATCGCGTAGGCCAGGGCCAGGTCAAGGGCATTTCCGCTCGGGTTCTGGTAGACCGCCACAAGGGCGGGAACCCCCCTATCCTGCTCGTACATCTTCCTGACCAGGCTCCCGGGGCCCTTTGGCGCTATCATGAAGACGTCAACATCCTCCGGCGGGATTATCTGGTGGTAGTGTATGTTGAACCCGTGGGCGAAGACCAGGGCCTTTCCCGCCTTCAGGTTCTTCTCTATGTCCGACTTGTAGACCCTGGGCTGGACGTCGTCCTGGGTCAGGAGCGCTATCACGTCAGCCCTCTTCGCCAGCTCCTCGGTCGTTACGACCTCCCAGCCTAGCTCCTCGGCCCGCTTCCAGGCCTCGCTCCCGGGAAGCTCGCTGATGATTACTTTGACCCCGCTGTCCTTCAGGCAGGCGGAGTGGGCGCTTCCCTGTATCCCGGCGCCCCCGACTATGCCAACTGTCTTTCCCTCAAGGTGGGAAATATCGGCGTCCTTCTCGTAGTATATCACGGCCATTTCAAGCCCTCCACGGGGTTCTGGACGCCGTGGTATAAAAATTGGTTTGGAACCCCCTGCTCCAGCATTTCTCAGCCGAAAGAGGTATCAATGGAAGACCCTAGGCCTGACGGATGTTCAATGAGATCAACGCCTCGACCTGGGCCTTCGAGCAGGTGACCGCGGTTGAAGCCCTGCCGGCAATGAGGGAGCTGGGCTTCGATTCGGTGGAGGTCTGGGGCGATACCAGGTCCCACTTCGACCCGCTGGACCCCGAGTCGGTCCGCGAGCTGGCCGGGGCCCTGTCAGAAAATGGAATGAGGGCTGATTCCCTGCACGCCCCGTTCGGTGGCGGTGACCTCGACATATCCATCCCCGACGACTCCCAGCGGGAGAGGGCCCTTAAGACCATGACCAGCTGCCTCCGCTCTGCCTCCGAGCTATCGGCGGCGGCCATGATAGTCCACCCGGGCTACCTCATGGGTCCAGGGGAGGAGCCGGCGAGGTACAGGGGCGCGGTGGAGAGCCTGGAGGCCCTTTGCCGGGAGGGCGAGGACCTGGGGGTCTCGGTATGCGTCGAGAATCTGTTTACCGACGAGGAGCACCTTGTCTTCTGCTGCTCCCTCCCCAAGGTCCTACACCTCATCCGGTCGATCGAGGGCGCGTCGCCGGGAATCTGTCTCGATACCAGCCACGCCAACATAATGGGCGGACTGCCCGACGAGATCGAGATTTGCGGCGGAACCATCCACCGAACCCACATCTCTGACAACTTCGGGGAGCACGACGACCACCTGCCCCCGGGGGACGGCATTATCGGCTGGGATGGGGTCATTACCAGCCTGAAGCGGATCTCCTTCCCGGGGCCCATGACACTGGAGATCGCGGGGAGGGGTGACCCCCGGGGAAACCTGGGTAGGGCCCTATCCGCTCTCACCGGCATCATAGAGCAGGGGAAATGACATGCTTGACGCCCTGGCTCCATATGTCGAGAGCAGCCACGGGATCATCGACTGCCACGCCCACTTCTGGTCAGGGAGGGACGTTCCCGTGGTCGTTGACGAGGCCCGAAGGCTCGGTCTCCGCGGGGTCTGCGTCTCGTCGCTAATGAACTGGGACTGGGAGGAGGCTGCCTGCCCGGGCGACGGGAACTCCATCGTGTTTGACGCCGCCACCCAGAACCCCGAGGTACTCGGCTACGTCTACCTGGACCCGAGGCTACCCGAGCTGGCCCAGGCCCAGCTGGACCGCTACCTTGACCACCCTTCCATGATCGGTGTAAAGCTCTGGATCGCGTGCCGGGCAAACGACGCCAGTGTCCACCCCATCGCCGAGAGGGCGGCCCGGGATGGCTTCATCATGCTCGTCCACTCCTGGAGGCGGGGCCACAGGCTTGCCAAGGGGTACCAGACGCTGCCCTACCAGGTGGGCCAGCTGGCATCGTCATTCCCGGAGGTCGACTTCATCATGGCCCACATGGGCGGGGACTGGGAGAGCGGCATACGGGAGGTCGCCGGCGTGCCGAACGTACTGGTCGACACCTGCGGCTCCATTAACGAGTCCGGGATGGTGGAGATGGGCGCCGAGGTCCTGGGTGCACGGAGGGTCGTCTACGGCTCCGACGCGCCCGGGGCGGGCTACCTCCCCAACATCGGCAAGGTGATATCCGCCCGTATAGGGGAGGGGGAAAAGCGCCTGATACTCGGTGGAAACATGGCAGGACTCCTGAAGAGACACTCGCGGGGCTTCTAGATGGACGTGGGCGAGAGGGTCGAGGCGGTCTTTGAGGGCAACATGCCAGACAGGTTACCCCAGCTGACCTACTCGAACTTCCTACCCCGGGGCAGCTTCGAGAGAATGCTCAGGAATATGGAGCTCGGCCTCGACGTCCGCTGCTCCCTCCACCGCTCGGAATCACCCAACGTGCGGCGGGAATCCCGCACCGAGGGTGACCAGGAGGTAACAGATATCGTCACCCCGGCCGGCACCCTCAGGCAGAGGAGGAGGATTAACCTAACCTTCCAGAACCCCGGCGGCAGCTGGATGATCGAGCACCCCGTCAAGGGCGTCGAGGACCTCGAGGTTCTGGAGTACATCGTGGAGGACGCCTCCTACCAGCCCGAATACGACACCTACCACAGGCTGTGCTCCGAGCTCGGGGGGGATGGGGTGGTAACCGTGGGGGTAAGCTACACCCCCCTGATGCACCTGATAGTGAACTACCTCGGCTACAGGACCTTCTCGGTAATGCTGAAGAGGCACCTGGAGGAGCTCGAGGAGGCCATCGCCACGGTCGACAGGAGCTTCACCGAGCTGTACGAAATCGTCGCCGAGTCACCGGCAAGGATAGTCAGGATCGGGGAGAACGTGGACGAGGTCCTCATGCCGGTCCACATCTTCGAGAAATACTGCCTGCCCTACCTCGACAGGTACGCCGGCATGCTACAGCGGGGGGGCAAGAGGGTGTCCTCCCACATGGACGGCAGGCTCAGGACCCTCAAGGACCTCATCGGAAGCAGCAGGCTCGACGCCATCGAGGCCTTCACCCCTCCGCCCACCGGGAACCTCCCAATCTCCGAGGCCAAGGCGGCCTGGCCGGGGAAGGTCCTCTGGTTGAATTTTCCGCAGGTCATCTTCCTCGATGAGAGGGAGAAGATAAGAGGCTTCACGGTCGAGCTGATGAAGGAAATGGGCGACGGCTCGGGGTACATCGTGGGAATGACCGAGGACATCCACCCTGACCACTTCACCAAGGGGATGGAGACCCTTACCTCGACGATATACGAGAACGGCCGACTGCCCCTGACATGGTCATGACATGAAGCTGATTACTGCACAAACAGCAGAGATGAAGCACGTGGCATGCATGGCCCTTCTCGCAGTCCTGGTCCTCTCCAGCGGCTGCATTGATGAGGGGGATGGCCCCGGTGAACTTCCGACAAGGCAGAGCAGGATCCCGTCGAACGCCACCAAGATGACCCCCGGGATGGATGATCATCCACCGGAGCTGCACTTCGACGAGTGGGAGGAACCCGTCCCCATGCCCGGCCCCGTAAACACGGCCGGTGCCGAGGATTCGCCCTTCATAACACCCGACGGCCAGGACTTCTACTTCGTCTTCGTCCCCGACGTCAGCGTCCCCCCGGAGGGGCAGATCCTGGACGGCGTGACCGGGATATACCACTGCCACAGGAACGGCACCGGCTGGACTGAGCCCGAGAGGGTCGTGCTGTGCGACGACCTCTCCCTGGACGGCTGCCACTTCGTCCAGGGGAACGAGATGTGGTTCTGCTCCGTCAGGGAGGGCAACATGAGGGAGATCGACATCTACACCGCCGAGTTCAAGAACGGCAGGTGGACCAGCGTGAAGAGCGCCGGGAAGAAGCTCAACATCGACTACATGGTGGGGGAGCTTCACATAACCTGCGACGGCGAGGAGCTCTACTACCACTCGGAGCGGCCGGGCGGGAGAGGTGGGACAGACATCTGGGTCACCAGGAAGGTGGACGGCGAGTGGCAGGAGCCGGAGAACGTGGATGCCGTCAACACCGAGGTCTGGGAGGGAATGCCCTTCATATCATGCGATGGCGAGGAGCTCTGGTTCAACAGGTGGTACCAGGGGACGCCCGGGATATTCCGCTGCAGGCGAGAGGGCGACGGCTGGGGAGAGCCGGAGCTGATTCTCTCGACCTTCGCCGGTGAGCCAACCCTCGACGACGAGGGCAACCTGTACTTCGTCCACCACTACTACGAGGATGGAGTGATGATCGAGGCGGACATATACATCTGCTACCGGAAATGATCCCACCAGCTCAAAACCCGGTTCCCCAATCACAAGCCATTAATCTCCAGCTTCAGGCTGATCGGGCTCACCCACGCCCTTCTCCCGGAGGCATCCTCCAGGATTATCACCAGGCGGTCCTGAACCCTGTAGCCCGTCACACCGAAGTCGAAGACGAACTTCTCACTCGTCCCCTGATCCCTTCCGGGGTATACGCTGCTTCCCCCCCTTCCACCGCCCGCGGACCTGAAATGGCAGGCGACGCAGGGGGAGGAGGACACGATGAGCCTGCCATCATCCCTGAACTCGATGCCCCCAACCCGGGGGCCCTCCGATGCGTAAATGCGGCCCTCCCTTATCGCCTCCAGAATTCCCGGCACCGAGAACTCCCGTGCGAGAATGCCCGTCCATCCCGCACGGGACAAACCGCCTGACCCATCCTCGGGTAGCTCCTCGTGGGGCCCGTGGGCATCATCGTTTCCCAGGGCGACCAGGGATCTCCCCGCGCGAAGCAGCATGTGCCAGATCTGGTCGGACCTTCCCACGTCCGCCCCCTTCCCCCTGACGTTGGAGTTCAGGATCTCCAGGCCATCAAGCCCGGCATCGCAGAGCTTATTCAACTGCTCCCACGTGTATCCCGACTTCATGGGGTGTGCGAGCACGGCTATTCCCCCTCCTTCCTTTATCCTCCGGATCGTGGAGGCCGTCCTTTCGGTACGGTCACCCTCGGGATCTGGCTTCAGGGGCTCATCCAGGCCATATGCAAGGACGTGGCCGGGGCCTGATATTTCAGCTCCTGGTACGACCACCATCCCGGGTGGCGGGTCCAGGTTGACTATTTCATCATGGTCCATGCCCGCGAGGAAGTCGTAGCCGAGCCTGCGGTAGTGCTCCGGTGCACCGGCAGTCCACTCCGGTCGACGGCGTTCCCCGAGGTGGCAATGCAGGGTGCCCCGAAGCCAAATGCCCTGTATCGCGAACTGGTTGCGTATACTGGCCTTGACGCGAATGTCTTTTCCCTTGCGGGTGCCTGATATATCAAGTTGGACATCTGCCTTGCTCTCCGGGTTTCGCTGTTTATTCACGGTATCTCGCCTCAACCATCCTGCTGTTCCTGGTCTTCGAACCTGGTTTCGGGGGGCTCTTGAAAGTTTTTTTCAGGGATTCCGATCGGACAGAGGCCGGAAACGTGATGCCAGACGGTGCCCAGTCTGACATGAATTACCAATGTCTATACCGAAGAGGAAATTTAATACCCATCCGGTTCAGATCCGCCCCATGGGCCAGGAGGAACAGTTCAGCGGGTTTCCCGAGGAGTGCCTGGAGTTCCTCGCCAACCTCGAGTTGAACAACAACCGCAAATGGTTCAAGGACCACAGGGAGGAATACGACCAGTTCGTAGTCTCGCCTGCCCAGGAATTCATAGCCTCCCTCGGAGAGTTGCTGGCCTCCGAAATTGATGGCATCGTGTACGACACCAGTCCCGGCGGACGGGGATCCCTCATGAGGATTTACAGGGACGTCCGCTTCAGCAGGGACAAGACGCCTTACCACACGAGCATGAGGATGGTCTTCTGGCACGAGGATGGGCACAGGACAAACGGAGCGGGATTCTACATGGGATTCGGCCCGAGAACCGGGGGCTTCTACGCCGGGCAGTACGGGTTCGACCGGTCGACCCTCAGCGCCTACAGGAAGGATATCGACCGGGATTCGCGGGGGAAAAATCTCGAGTCCATTATCGACCAGGTCGAGGAGAAGGGATACCAGGTCGGCGGTGAGACCTACAAGCGCGTTCCCAGAGGTTTCGACCCGGATCACCCCAGGGCCAGGCTCCTCCGCCACTCGGGGCTCTATGCCAAGTTGGAGGGGGTGGACTCGGGAATGCTGCTCGGGCCCGACGCCGTTAACATCTCCTGCAAGCATTTCATGGAAATGTCCCCCGTGGTTCTGTGGTTACTCGATATGATAGGGGGGAGTGGCTAGCTTGGCCCCGCCAGCCCCGGGAATCATCGATACGAACTGCTACCTTGGAAGCTGGCCAACCAGGAGGCTGGCCATAGGTTCTCCCCGGGAACTTGGACAACTCGCCTTAGATAACGGTGTGGTAACCTGCCTGGTCTCCCCCCTGGAAGCGATCTTCCACAAGGACAGGATCACGGCCAACTCAAAACTCAAGCGTGAAATAGCCAATTTCCGCAGCAGCCTGATTCCCATACCGGTCGTCAACCCCCTGGCCCCAGTGGAGGAATCAGGAAACGTGAAAATGGTCAGGGTGACCCCTGCCCACCACCTCTACTCCGTCAGGAACCGTGCGCTGAACCGGTTAATGGCAATGCTTGAATCGGGGGGCAAGGTACTGTTCATATCCATGAGGATGAGGGACGAGCGGCTCAGGCACCCGATCCTGAGAACCCGGCCCATCCGCCCGGACGAGCTCATCTCGGCCCTCGAGCCCTTCCCAGACCTCCCCGTGGTGGTTAATAATGCGAAATCTGCCGAGATGGAGAGAATACTCCAGAACTGCGGGGATAACGTCCTGGTTGGCTGCACCTGGTCCATGCCCGTGGGCTTCATCGAGAGGATGGTCGATGACCACGGCGATCACCGGATGGTCTTCGGCAGCAATGTTCCCCTCCACTACTACCAGAGCTCCCTGCTCCAGATTAACGGGGCGAGCATCTCCAGCAGATCCCGGGATAGGATACTCAGGGAAAACGCCGGGGCCCTGCTCTAGGACCGATTGCTCACAGCCGTCTTTTCCTGGTCGAGGCGACGACCCACCTCGAGCTTCTCCTCAGGGCGTTGGTAAGCTCCCTCCTGCCCGCTGGCGGGAAGGCCGCCGCCAGAATGAAACCGGTGAGGGCTATTAGCGCCAGGGCCGACTCCATGGTCCGGGAGATTATTATGGACAGCACCAGGGCGACGATCAGGAAGGGAATCGCCAGGTATATCAGGAGTATGCTCCTCCCGCCCGTCCTTATCGAGAAGTACAGGCAGGCTATGGCGACGGGCAACAGGAGCCAGAAGACGTATGTGGCCCACGTGTAGGCCATGACCGAGGCGAGGGTCATCAGCAGCAGGACCCCTATGAAGTCGATTATGGCAACCAGCCGCCAGAAATCCATCCTCAGGGCCCCCATGCTTGTGTGGCCCAGCAACACTCCGAAGACTATTCCCAGGGCGACGCCCACCCCCAGCCAGAAGATGGTACTTGACACGAGCTGGTCTCCCAGCGGTATCCTTATCTCCCCTATCGACAGGTCCCCGGAGAGCTCCTTCAGCGGCCCCGAGTACCTTATGGCCGTGAGCCAGGCGTCGGATTTGAAAAGCTCCCAGATCCGGGAATCGATCTCCTCCAGGTCCTCCTCCAGAACCCGGAACCTGACGGGCCGGCTGAGGGTGCCCTCGTACCTGCCGACCTCCAGGGGATGTGGAACGTCCTCCTCCAGGACCGGTCCCCGGCTGATCGTGAAGATCGCCAGCTCGGAGTCCCCCGAGGCCAGCGTGGATATGGACAGCGGGAAGTAGAGCCTGTCGGTTTTGAACCTGTATATTATCGGGTCGACGCTCCTCGTCTCCGTCGGAACCTCGATGACGTCCAGGACGAAGTAGGGCATCCCCCTGTCGATGTAGGCATCGATGAAGAAGGCCAGCTTGCTGGAATCGAGCTCCCCGTCGACCCTCCTCTCCTCCAGGAAGAGGTTGGCCCACTCCTCGAAGGCATCTGAGTCATCCACCTTGATCACCGTTATGTCGTGGGCCCCGATCCTGTCGTGGAAGATCACCTCGATGCCGGATCCCTTCCCCCCGTCCAGGGACCTCGATGAGGAGCTCCTCTCGCCGATCAGGTCCTGGACCGCGGTGAAGGGGGAGAGGTTGGTCTTCTCGATGAGGTCCGGGTTGGATGGAAGCGGGAGGACCTCCAGTATCGAGGTTCTCTCGTCCGCGCGGACGTCCGTTGAGAGTATCAGGACCTCCTCCTCGCCGTTCCAGGCGATGATTGCCTTCTGACCCGGGCCGTAGACCGAGACGTCGGCGAGGGGCACCATGCCCCTGTCGGAGAGGGCCGGGACTGCCAGTCCCGCGAATATCAGCATGCATATGAACAGGGCTTTATTATGTGAACTCATTTTTCCCCTTCTGGGTAATGCCACGTGCATTCAAATATCATTTGGTCCCCGAAGCCGTCTGCTCCCCCCTCCTTCTTGACAGCGACTGTCTTATCCAAGACTGCATGGTCTAGATACTCCCTCACTTCTCGATGGTTTCCCATTGCCTAGCATGGAAGTGGGTGGGTATCCTCTTTGACGGATACTTTGTATTGAGATTACCTAAAAATCGGATTTCTCCAAGATTAGTAATTGAGTCTGAGGGTTTAAGGCTTTAATTTATTCGGGAAGTGATGCTGTTAAGGTTACCATCGCCAAGGCTCCAAGTTATCGTGTAATATTGGTTTTTATATTCGAGTCTGCTGGTTCCAGCTATTCGGTACTTGGCTTGGGGCGCATTTAGCAATATCCTGACCATCTGACCATCGAAACCATGTTTTGCTTCCCACAGTATGTCTCCATCCAGATCGATTTCGGCAAGATACAGGCTCCACTGCCCTGTGTAGAGCGAACGAACATTTCCCGCTATCAAGAAGTTACCATCATCAGTCTCAACTATACCCACCGCTATTACCCGGTCATTACCAGAGGAACCGTACGTCTTCTCAATCTTTTTAGATCCATCCTCCACCACTTTCAACACGTACAGATAATCATAGATGGTTGATGACCCTGAAAAATACCAACGACCCCCCATCAAGATATAGTCACCATCCCTGCAAGGCAATATGACCTTGGGCCGAACAGATCTCATGTATTTGGTTTCCCAGACAATATCGACTGATTTATCCGAGTAAGTATTACTTTGCACAACCGAGCTGATGACAAGCTCATGACACGGGCAACCTTGGATGCCTTATTGAAAGCGATCCTTGCGTCTGTGGTGCTGCGCAGCAAATCAGCCAAGGTCCTGGCCTCACTTTCTGTCTTCCCTAAAATCTCGACAATTTAATAGCATCTGGTTTATAGAGGTAAGTACTGAAAGAATCAACAATGGTTATCAAACCCAAACGCGTTGTGGTCTCTCCAGATTTTAGATTTTTTGACTCTCTCCTGGTACATTGTCTGGGATAATGGTTCTAGTAGTGTGGTTTACAGAGCCAGTTGCGAGGTCCCACTCGAACTTATAGCTCTCAACTCTAACGCCCTGCTTTCGGTCTATCTCTGCACTCGCAAAGATGCGATACACTCCTTGGGGAATCGATGACCGTGATCCGGTAACAAAATGACTGCGGAGTTCGACCTTTTCTCTCTCTCCGCTTGGTATAGCGATTTCCTTCTCCATGTCCGAAGCTGTGCTATTACCATCAATCTCAAGTACTACGTGCAGTTCCAATTCCTTTTCATATCTGTTTTCCAACCAGAACTCAGTCTCCCAAATCCATTCATAGGGTGTTGGGTTACTAGGGTAACGCTGATCATACGCGATGAGCCTCAGGTTAATTACGAAAGAGAACCCAGAACTATTTAGGAGAACAAGATCGTTGGGACCTGGTTTCCAAGACATGGCTAGGTACCAGACTGACATCAAGATGAAAACTAGCAATAAAGCTATGCCTAAAAGCCTATTATATCTCATCTAAGTATCCACAACACTGTGTTATCCCATAATTATTTCGGGGGTGGTTTTTGGGGTTCTTGTTTTTATCATTTTGGTTCGTCTCAGTTTTTCTGGTGGGTTTGGTAGAGTAAGATCTCATCAACTATGACCAGAGGTCCTCCCATCGAGCTTCCCACTGGGTCATTATCGAAATCAAGAGAAATCTCAGTTTCAAAAACACGTCTGAAAGAAGGATAAGGGTTGGCAGACTGACACCCCAGAATGCAGGCATGGTGGTATTGGGGGAGATGTGGGCAATAGCGACCTTCTCAAAAGGACACACACCAAATAGCTCTTCGCAGAAATCAACAGCATCTCTAGCCACCTCAAGCCTATCCCCGGTTTGTTCTTCCTCATCATTGAAGTAATAAATATGGACAGGCGTTCCAAGCTCTGATGTCTCAGAGATAACCTTATACTTAGCGATAGCGAAGCCGAAAGGTAGATCTCTCGGCATGGATATGTTGTTTGCCCATGTGAAGACAACTTCTTCCTTTTCTTGCTCGGTGCTCATCAGGCGGCCTACTGAGAAAGCATTGTAGTCTTTAGGTATTCTGATGCGTACCTCACCGATAGCATTATTCGTTTCGTCAACCGGGTAATATAATATGTGCGAAGTGAAACTCGACTTAATATCGACCTGTCCGGAAGCTCTCTGGGTGATAGAAAGCAATTGGTCTGCTTCATATGTCGGGTCTAGGGTTCGTTGGGTACTTTGTCCGGGATTATTGTCTTGGTGGTTTGGTTGATTAAGCCTGTGGCAAGTTCCCATTCGAAGATGTGGGTCTTAATCTCGTTGCCCTGTGCGTGTTCGATTTGAGTTCTAGCCATAATTCGATAGGCTCTCTGGAGCAATATATCCTTTGAAGCTGTATTGAATCCACCGCGAATGACAACCTTCTTCTTATCCTTACTGGGAACTGTAACATCGATAGCTGTCAAGGTACTAAACCCCCCATTTAGATCAGAAACCTGAAGGTCAAGATGGATGTCTAGGGCATCGATATATCTGTTCTCAAGCCAAAATTCATGTAACCAGAGCCACGACCAAGGAGGTGTTTCGTCCTCGAAATACCCGAAGAGTTGCACAGTTACAGTATACGGATATCCAGTCGTGTTTATGATACGTATGTCGTTGGAACCTGGTTTCCAAGCGTTCGGTTTAAACCCGATGAGGAGGATGCTCAGTATGATGGCTCCAAAAATTATACCCGCTGTTGCGGTAGTCTTACGATTCTTCAAGTTGTCGCTTCTCCACTTCCTTCTTACCGACGTGTAGACCAGTCTTGGCGTTTCCTAGCATGAATTCACCTATGGTTCAGGTTCATCCTCTTCGATGTCTCCCCGATTGTGTTCGATAATCGCATCCGATCCATATCTTTTGTGTATTTGGTACCTAGAGTTATTAAGACAGATATTCCCCAGAATAATATTCCCCTCAGCCTCTGCCCCCTTATCCCACACACCATCCCGACCATTGTCCGAGCATATATTGCCTGTGACAGTGTTATATCTTGCGTATTCATCGAGCACTATCCCGTCTTGGTTATCTGTGCATGTATTGCCCACCAGTGTGTTCTTGTGGACATTTACATTCACTGCCCCATTGAGATGAATCCCGATATTGTTGTTCGACCGACAAACGTTGCCGATAACGGTGTTCCCCCAAGATTGGCCTGTACTTGTGGAGATGTAGATCCCATGTTCTTCCCCATCGTTGCACTCATTTCCCTGAAAAATATTCAAGGCCGAGTCCTCGCAAAGAATTCCGTCATGTCCGTTTACTGTACCCTGCATATCGTGGCAGCGGTTTCCTCTAACAACATTGTAGTTGCTGTGACTTAGGTATATTCCTGTATGGATGTTGTGAATAAAGCAACCTTCGACAGTGTTCTTGCTGGGACCTGTCCCAGTTATGTAGAGGAAGATGCCGAATCCACAATTCTCTATGGTGCAATTAGAGATCGTGTTCCCTTCCGAGTCTATCCCTAGTCCTATCCCGGCTTTTCCAGTTGCTATCGTAGGGGTTTCCCCGGGGTCTCCGTTTATTGATAAATCGCGGAGAACAACATTATCAACCCTTCGAAGGTCTATTACATGGTAGTTTTGTTGACCTCCCTCTCTGGCTGTAATGTGGAGTCCGAGAATCGTAATCCCTTTATTCCCATTGGTGTAGTCGCTGTTCTTGATTGCACATATATTTGAGTTATCGTCGATCTTGACTTTTGCGTTTCCTCTGCCGATAATGGATACATTATCAGGTATGCTGATGGGGCTAGTGATGGTGTATTCTCCTCGTTCAACGTAAACCACCCCGCCATCATTAGGTAGTGCATCTACTGCGCTCTGGATAGTGGTGTAGGTACCACTGTTTCCACTCGGGTCTGCGATTTTCGTTCGTGTATGACCAACTTGAGCCCCTCCGAATTTCAGTAAGTTATCTCTTCCAGTTTCGTAGGTTGCCTTAAGCCATGCATCACTCCTTGCAGTATGGGAAACTCGAACCTCGTCGATTTTACCTTTCCACTCTCTCGGTGTCAACACCGAGATATTTCCGATAAGAAACGAATCTATAGCATCGATGTTTCCCGAGGCAGAATTAGCAGTTCCACCAGTCATATTCGCGAAAAGTATAACCTCTGAACCATCGTACCTCAACACTATGTATGTCCAGTCACCAGACCCAGCGCCAGGAAGCTCATCAACGGCGCCCACATCCTCCTCCGTGCCATTTACTACCAGTCTACCCTGATAACAATCATCATCATTATATTTCCTAAACCAGATCTGCCACTTTCTATTGCCAGAGCCACTTCCACCAATTGCATGGGGAAAATCGATAGGATCACCAGAAGGATAGGCCCAGCACTCCACCGTCAGAGCTTGCCCGTTGTTGACACTTTACCTGAAGCGATCTCAATGTCATCATCAGACCCATCAAAGGACTGGGCATCCGCAATCATCCCATCAGAGGTTACCGAAGGTTCACCGGAACCTTTCTTATCACCATCAGCATTATTCGAAGTGCTATCCTTCACAGTCGAGGTGGTGGCATCCCTCATATGACAGACAAGCTTAAAATTACTGTCCCATACACCCTGGGCCTGAGCAGAGCCCGTGTCACCAACATATGATGTGTTATCACTTTGATTAGAATCATAATAAAGATAAAGGACAGAATCTGAATCACTGGAGATACTCGGAACATTAACCCACAGCCACGCCTCTTCATTTAAGTTATCCCATTTCTCTATCTCAACATAACACTGGGTCGTACCGTCACTGGTAGTTATCGCAATCTTCTTCCTATTAGCACCAAGCTCATCGAAGATAGCAGTCAAATCATCGTCATTGATCCCTGAAGATCCACTAATATTGATCAAAACAGGAAAATAAGACAAGTTCGCATCAATGTCATTATGATTAACCAAAATCTTGACCCTGTTTGCCCATGTACCAAGCCAACCCAAACACTCAATCCTCCAAACACCAAGAACACATCACCACACCAAACAATCCCCGACCCCCCAATCCGGGCTCAAGAACCAATGATCCGGGAAACGCGCTCTAATACACTAGGAACGTAATTAGCTTAAAAACCTAATTTCACCCCCAGATCACTGAGACTTAACACCTTTTACCCAGATTCCCCGACCGAGAAAGTCCCGATCCGTGCCACCCCCACGGCACCACCCATGTTTACAGCTTTCCCTGCGAACTATAACGTCTTTCCATCGCTACAATCGCCCCAGCAGCAGCATCTCGTCACCCACCGAGGCCCTCCTGGCGAGGTCGCTCCCCTGTATGGTGACCGTGACCTCCCCCTCACCTTTGCCGGAAATCAGCACCACCGTGTCGCTCGACGGGTCCACCGAGACCACCCTGCACCGGATCTCCCTCCCCGGTCGGGAGAACCCCTCCGCCACCTTCCCAGACTCCGCGGAAAAGTAGGCCTCCAGGAGCTCCCGTCCGTGCTGGCTCAGCCTGGTCAGGCCGCCGTCTTTGCCCCCCCTCCTGGAGATCACCACTGGCTTCCCCGAGGCCCTTCCCATCTTACCTATCATCCCCCACGCGTGCCTGTAGGATAGGCCCATCCTCTCCGCAGCCCCCCGGATCGATCCCGTCTCATCGATCTCCTGCAGGAGGCGCGCCCGGCCCCTGCCTATAATTGGCTCCCCGTCCTTTTCCAGCCAGACCTTTGCCTTCGCAGTGCCCCTCGTGTCATCGCCCTCTTATCATGTCGAAGCGCTTCAGTATCTGCCCGACCACCATCCCGTCGTCCAGCCTCTCGGCCAGGTCCCTGAGGACGACGGGTGAGTATACCCAGGCCTCCTTCTCGTTGAAGGAGACGCACTTCATGTCCTCGAGCTTGAGGCTGCTGTAGCAGGAGTCCAGGAGGTAGGTGTAGACCGCCACCTGGGGCATGGACCTGAGGAACCTCCCCTCGGGCTTGTAGTCGATCACCTCGATGCAGCCCCGGTTTATGCGCACCAGGTCGATGTGCCCCGTCAGCCTCAGGAAGCCGGACCATACCGGGACCTCCATGGCGACCATTCCCGGGTCGTTCATCAGGAGGTACTCCTGGACCTGGAGGTGTCTGTCCCTGACCTTCCTCATGGATGCGATCGACTCGCAGATCGATGAAAAGGAGTTCTCAGATGCCCCGGTGTCCAGAAGGTCCCTGTCGACCAGGTCGGAGACGAACCAGTCATCTGAGGACCTACTCGGCGCCCTGAGCTTGGACGCCCTGTCGTAGTTCTCGTTCTCGAACACGTTGAGGGGAATCCTGCCCCTCGCGACCTCGCTGAGGGCGTGCCAGAGGTCCCTGCTGTGGGGCTCCTCGAACTCCCTGTGGTGCTGCAGGTTCCACTGGAAGAGGTACCTGACCCCAAGATGCCTGAAGCTCCTCCTAACGATCGTCCTGCGGTCTAGGTCCTCGTCCAAGGCGGGTCTCCTACTTCTCCGTCATTATGTACCTGGTCTGCTCGATGCCCCTTATTCCCCTGATCCTCGATGTGAGCATCCTGAGCTCGTCGCTCTTCCCCATCGCCAGGAAGACGGTGAGCCTCCTGTCCTTGCTGATGCTGAAGGATATCTCCCCCTCGATGAGCTTGGAGAACTGTGACCGTACCCTGGCCACCTTGTTCCTCTCGGATTCCTCGTCCTTGTACGTGAACATCACCGCGTTGAATACCTCATCCTTGGCCCTGCGGTACATCCTCTGCTCCGAGATGTGGCTCCTGAGGGCGTCCCGTATGACCTCGCTCCTGGATGTATAGCCCATGACGTCGGCCATGAGCTCCATCTCCTTGAGGAGGGAATCGCTGATGCTGAAGCTAACGATCGGCACGGTTCCGGTTGGACCTGAAACACCTTAAATCTGTCACCGTTCCCCGGGTGCAACATCCTCGAGGGCGAGTTTCTCGAAGAGGATCAGTCGCCCCACGCGGGGCTCTCGTGGATCCTCGCCCAGACACTCATCCCATCCCCTCTGCGATATCTTGCCCTCGTGCCCCAGGCTGGACCAGATGACCTCCGCCGTTTCCGGGAGGTAGGGGGATAGCAGGACCGATAGGATTCCCAGCAGCTTGAGCAGGACCCAGACCGTCTCGCGCCCACCTGGACCTCTCTCCCAGGGTCTTTTCTCGTTGAGGAACCGGTTACCCTCCCGGGCCTGCTCAAGTATGGCCTCTAGCCCCCTCTTCACCTCGAGCCCGTCGATCGACCCGACCACCGAATCGATGGTGTCCTGTGCCCCTTCCAGAAGGGAAGAGTGTTCCCCGTCGAGTTGTATCTCTCCCCCTATGTCACATGGGATCTTCCCTGCGAGGACCAGGACCCGGTTGACGAGGTTTCCGAGGGTGTCGGCGAGGTCGGTGTTGACGCGGTTGACCAGGTCCTCCCAGGAGAACACGGTGTCCCTGTTCTCCGGCGCGATCGCCGCAGCGTAGTACCTGATGATCTCGGGCTCGAGCCTCTCCAGCAGGTCGTGGAGCCAGATAGCGTTTTCCCTGCTGGTCGACATCTTCCCCTCCGGCATGTTGACGAACTCGTTCACGACCACCTGTGAGGGAAGGGCGTAGTCCCCGTTTCCGATCAGGAGCGCGGGAAACAGCACCGTGTGGAAGAACAGGTTATCCTTGCCGAGGAAGTTCACTATCATGCTGTCCCCCTGCCAGTAGGGCCTCCACCTCTCTTCATCGTCCCCCGCCCAGTCCCTCGTGGCGGATATGTACCCGATCAGGTTCTCCGACCAGTTGTAGATGACCTGTCCCTCGTCAAGGAAGGGCGCTCCCGGGCCCCAGTCGTAGTCCCTGGTGATGTCCTTGTCGATGAGCCCGACCTCCCTCAACCACGACAGGGTTCTGTTGAGGGTTCTCCTCCTCCAGCATCGACCGGGGCCCTGGACGTACTCGAGGATTTTCTCCTCCAGGCTGGAGAGCCGGAGGAACGCATGTTCCACCTTCCTCATGGTCGGGGTCTCCCCGCACAGCGTGCACCTCGGGTCGATCAGCTCTGATGCATCGAACCAGTGGGCGCATGCCTCGCAGCTCTCGCCGTACTGGTCCTCGGCGCCGCACCGCGGACACCTCCCCTTCACGAAGCGGTCGGGAAGCGGCTGCCGGCACTTTTCGCAGTATGGTTGCACAACCTCCGACCTGTAGATCAGGCCCTCCCTCTCGAGCTTCCCGTAGAACTCCCACACGGTCCTGTGGTGGACCTCCCTCGAGGTCCTGGAGTAAATGTCGAAGGATACTCCGAGCCTTTCTAAGACCTCCCGCTGGAAGGCGTATCCCCCGTCGCTCAGGTCCTGCGGGGTCACCGACCTCCGCCTGGCCTCGATGATCGTGGTCGCCGCGTTCTCGTCGGTTCCGCACACGAAGAGAACGTCCCTTCCCCTGAGCCTGCAGTATCTCGTATAGATATCAGCGGGCAGGTACACTCCCGAGAGGTGTCCGATGTGACGGGGGGCGTACACGTAGGGAAGGGCTGCGGTAACCAGGATCCTAGAATAGGGCGCCTCGGTGGCGCATTTCGTAACTCCTCCTGGTGTCAGTCACAACCAAAGCCTCCGCAATATGATTTGAATAGGGGTTAATATATCGATCGCCTATGCTTATCCCGGCTATCGTGAAACGGGGAAACGAGAAGGGATTATCGTTTTTCCGTGATATTCAGGCCGCATTCAATGCCTGAACAGAATTCCTTGCTCTCGAGCTCGGTGGTCGAGTGCTCAATGTGGTGGTTCCTGAGGACCTCCTTGATGGTTCTCCTAGTCCGGTCGGGCTTCAAAAGGAGCTCGTCTTCCACGATTATGTGACCCGTGAAAAAGTCCGTCTCCCCCTCCATGGACCAGATATGTACATCATGGACGCCGAGAACGCCGTCGATTGCGAGCAGGGATTCCTTCACCTTCCCAACGTTGATGTGCGAGGGAACACCCTCGAGGAGCACGTTAAACACCTCTCGCAGGTTCCTGCCTACTCCCCAGAGGACGAAGAAGGTAAAGCCAATTGTGAGAATTGGATCGATTGTAGAACTGCCCGTCAGCCTGATGATGGTTCCCCCGGCGAGGATCGCAAACCATCCGAGGACATCCTCGAGCAGATGCCAGGAAAGAACCCTGTCGTTGATTGCATGGCCCCTGTGCAATCGCAGGAATCCAACGGTGTTGAAGACGATTCCCAGAATCGCAAAGACCATCATTCCCTCCGCGTTAACCCCCTCTGGATTCCGCAACCTTCCCACGGCCTCGATGAGGATGAAAATGGATCCCCCAACCAGGACGAGGGCAGAGAAAAGGGCAGCGAAAAGGGAGAGGCGTTTGTATCCAAAGGTACGAACGGCATCAGGCGGTCGTTTCGCCCTGCGTTCCAGATACCAGGAAGAAAGGAGGGCAATGCTATCCCCCGAGTCGTGGAGTGCATCGGCGAGTATCGCCAAGCTGTTGGTCAACAGCCCGCCAACTATCTCGATGATCGTAAATAACACATTCAGGATGGTTACGGCTGCGATATCGCGCTCCCTTCCCAACTCATCACTTCTATTCCTTATTCTGCATGGGTATAAATCGTGCCCAGAGGTCGTCTGTGTGAACGACCTTGGCCCGGATTAATTGTTTGATAAACCCATCAACGTGGTGCAATCGGCAGATCTCTCAGGATCTCGAAGGCAGGTTCTAAGCATGCTCTATCCTCTTCTAGCATGGTCACGAGCTTCTGGGCATCCAGCTCCCGGGGGGTAACACCATCCTCGAGGCTCAGGGCTGCGGCCGTTCCCGCCGCCTGGCCGGTGGACTGGCAGGTCTGCTGGATCCGGAGTGACGACTGTGCCCAGTGGTCGGCCGATATACACCTCCCAGCAACCAGCAGGTTATCCATCCCTTCTGCTACCAGGCATCCATACCTGATGTCGAAGTAATCGCCCCCCTTTATCCTGGATTTCCACTCGTCGTCCGTGTATGCATCTGGCAGAGCCGTGTAAATATCCGCCGGCCAGATGTCTACCCTCCACGAGGACCTAGCTATCCCATCGGGGTACTTCCGGAGGGCAAGCACGTCCTCGCGGCAGACCCGGGCCAGCCCCTTAATACGGCGCGAGGAACGGATCCCGGTGTGGGCAGAGGTGTCCAACAGGTAGGCCCTATCATACCCGGGGGCATACCTGCGGTAGTAATCCTGGACCTGCCAAGCCTGCTCCCTGCCCTCACGCTCGGCCCGGGTCAGGTCCCACGGGTCCAGGGGGTCGACCTCGAGCACCCTGCCGGTCACGTGGGTGGTTTCCACCCTGTGAGGTGGAGCAGTCCAGCCCCTCCACCTCCTTGCATACCCCTTTGCCCGGCCGGAGGTTATTATGGGGGTCGAGTACTCCTTCCCCTCGATTGCACTCTTCGTATTCTCCTCCAGTAGCTTGAGGTGATCCGGACTGGGGAAGCCCTCTGGTTTCCTTGCATTCCCCATCCGGAAGATAGTCGTGGAGGCCATGGCCCATTTGTGGCCGCCATCTCCCTGCTCCCACGGCACGCCCGCCCTCGCGCAAACCGCGCCATCTCCCGTGCAGTCGACGATACGGCTTCCGAATATCGCGGATCTGCCGGCAATGGTTTCGACGATCACACCCTTTACACACCCGTTCTCGATAATCGCATCGCTGACCTGTGCATGGTGGAGGACATCGACGCCCGCGTGGCTCAGCATCGCATCCCAGACGTGCTTGGCGATCTCCGGGTCGACGGCTCCCCCGATATCGCCGCTATGGAGTCGAACAAGATCACCGGTTCCGCCCCTTCTTCTCATCTCCCTCATGAACTCGTGCCAGACGCCCTGGAAGTCCACCCCGTTGGTGCTCAGTATGGTGGCCACCAGCTGTGAAACCATTGCCCCACCTAGGTAACCATACCTCTCCAAGAGGAGGGTCCTGGCACCGTGGCGCGATGCCGACAGGGCAGCCGCGCAGCCGGCGGAACCCCCTCCAACGACGATGACGTCGTATTCCCCGAGGATCGGGATATCCCTGGCGGGTTCGGTGTAAGTTGACATGCATTTCTTCTCCTCAGCAGGTGTAATCTCCAGGCAGGAAGGGGTTAATTTTGATTGCGGTTCCCTTGCCCATCAATCGGGTGGTTTCTTCTCAGCCCGGAGAATCGCGTAACCCAGTACCAGGCCGAGGATTATGAATATTAGGATTCCGATTGCGAGCTCCGGGGGCGTGGTGGCGGTCCACCCTATCCATAATGACATGCGTTTCCCCCAGGTTGCTGAGGAAATCGCGCGATATATCTCTTTTCAACGAGAACCGGATGCCGGTTATTTCCCGGAGGCCATCATCATCTGTACCACGGCCACCTGTCCCACGCTGATGCACCCGTCCCCCGGCGGTAGCTGGACGTGCCTGAGGAGGTCGTGCTCGAGGTTCTCCTCGATGGCTGCCACTATCTGGCGGTTGTACATGACTCCCCCCGAGCAGCCCACGACGTCCGGGTCGTAGTCCCCCGCGCAGAGATTCGCCATCTGGGCCAGGCCCCTGCCCACGGCCTCCTGGACCGAGGCCGCTATGTCCTCCCTGGAGCTCCTGTTCTCCAGCGCCTCCACGACACCCTCCATAAGCCTCGTGGTGTCGAAGACGTACCTCCCCTCCCTCTGGTCTATCTCCACCGGTAGATCCACAGCTCCGGGATCTCCCCTGGCCGCGACTCCCTCCAGGCGCATGGCTCCCTCTCCCTCGTAGGTCCTCTCGTAGCTGATTCCCAGGAGGGCGGAGACGGCGTCCAGTATCCTCCCTGTGCTCGTCGACAGGGATATCCTGAACCCCTTCTCGTACTGCTGGATTATCAGGTCCAGCTCCTTCTCCCCCTTCCCGAGCCCGTCGTAGCAGAACCTCCTCACCAGCCTCCGCATCCTCTCCTCGTGGTAAGTCCTGCCCAGAATGCCGATCACCATCCTGACGGGGTGGACTGCCGCGAGGTCTCCACCTATCAGGGGCTGTGGCTCCAGCGAACCGAGGCGAATACCGCCGTCGAGGCCGAGCACCTCCCCGCCCCAAGTCTCCTTCTCGTTGCCGTAGCCGACCCCGTCCGCTGCTATCCCCATCACCCGGCTCTCGGGGTCGATCCCGTGCTCCGCGGCGAGGCTGTGTATGTGGGCGAAGTGGTGCTGCACGGGGAAGGCCGGGCAGTCCCAGCTCTCCGACAGAGAGCCGGCCAGCCGCGTGGAGAGGAAGTCCGGGTGGAGGTCGTGGGCGACGGCATCCAAGTGAATCGTGCTGGTGTTCTTCATCAGAGAGCTGATCGCGTCCTTCAGGTAGTTGAAGGTGTCGAAGTTGGATGTGTTGCCGATGTGCTGGGTCAGGTAGGCGAGGCCGTCCTTGGCGATGCAGGCCGTGGATGAAAGCTCCGGCCCCACGCCCAGAACGACCCCCTCGCCCTCCCATGGAATCTCGAAGGGGTGCGGCACGTACCCCCTGCTCCTTCGTATCAGGACCGGGTTCTCGCCGTGGAAGCGCACCACGCTGTCGTCGCACCTGTTGGTTATCTCCCTGTCGTGCCAGAGGAGGTACGGTATCTTCTTCAGCCTCTCCCTGAGCCTCCCCGGCTCTATTATCATGGGCTCGTCGTGGACGTTCGCCGAGGTCATGACCAGGGCCGGTTCCTCGGTCTCGGACAGCAGGAGGTGATGCATGGGGGTGTACGGTAGCATGACCCCGATGTTTCCAAGGTCGGGGGCAAGCAGCTCCGAGAGGGGAAAGGGCTCAAGCTTGTCGAGGACCACGATAGGCCTCTTCCAGGAAGTCAGTGCCTCCGCCTCCTCCTCGCCCACCGAGGCGAAGCTCCTCGCCTCCCTGAGATCCCTCGCCATCAGCGCAAACGGCTGGTAAGGCCTCCTCAGTACCCTCCTCAGGTCCCTTATCGGCCCGTCATCCGTCACCCGGCAGGCGATGTGAGTTCCGCCGACTCCCTTTATGGCCACGATATCGCCGCTATCTATGAGCCTCGCCGCTCTGGCGATCGGGTTCTTTGACCTCACAGTCTTCCCGTCGGGGCCTGTGAGCCAGACCCTGGGGCCGCAGGCCGGGCAGGCTATGGTCTGGGCGTGGTAGCGCCTGTTGGACGGGTCGGAGTACTCGGAGGCGCAATCCTCGCACATGCCGAAGGGCTCCATCGAGGTGTTCTCCCGATCGAAGGGCGGCCCCCGGGATATCGTGTACCTGGGCCCGCAGTCGGTGCACGTGATGAAGGGGTAGCCGTGGCGCCGGTCGTCGGGGTCGAAGAGCTCTCCGTAGCAGGCATCACAGGTGGCGACGTCCTGGGGTATGAAGGAGTCCGAGGGGGTTCCGCCCCGGCTCAGGCTGGGCAGTATCTTGAAACCCCTCTGCCTTCCCGCCTTTACGACCTCGGCATCCGTGGAGAGCACCTCGGCAAGGGGGGGCAGAGCTCCGGGAAGGCCCTCCCTGAACTCCTCGACAACCCCCTTTCTCCCCTCCACCAGTACCTCGACATTTCCGTCCCCGGTGTTCCTCACATATCCGGAGAGTCCGAGGGAGACGGCGTACCTGTATACCGCCGGCCTGAATCCAACTCCCTGCACCCTTCCCTGCAGGGAGAGCCTGAGCTGCATTTGTCTACACTATGCGGGGGGTATCAAAAATATATCCCGGTCGGTTCCTGGCTGCCCGACCCAGACACTTCCAGTCCCTCCTTGGGAATATTTTTCATTGACGGATCTACCGGGGAAGCGGGTAAAGAACTTGTGCCTCGCCGTCCCAGGGAAGCTAGAGAAGAAGGAGGGCAGATACGGCCTCGTGGACTTCGGTGGAGCGAAGAGGAGGGTCGACGTATCCCTCCTTCCCGACTGCGAGGTGGGCAACTACATCATCGTACATGCTGGCTTCGCCATCGAGGTCCTCGAGGAGAAGGATGCCCTCGTGACCCTGGACATCTTCAAGCAGATCGAGGCGGCCCTTGAATAGGTGTGCCGATGGACCTGTCCAAGCTGCAGAGCAGGGAGGCCGTCGGGAGGGCGGTCGATCTCCTCCGGAAGGTAGACCCCGGCGAGGAGCTGAGGTTCCTCCACGTCTGCGGCACGCACGAGAACACCATAACCCGCTACGGTTTGCGCTCCATCGTGCCCCGGAACATCGGGGTCGTGGCCGGGCCGGGCTGCCCGGTTTGCGTGACGAGCACCTCCGCCATCGACCAGGCCATCGAGATCGCCCAGAATCACGCGAGGATGTACACGTACGGAGACATGTTCACGGTGCCCGGCGGCAGCGGGTCACTGAAGGACGCCAGGGCCGGGGGGGCCAGGGTCAAGGTGGTATACAGCGCAAGCGATGCCGTGAGGCTGGCAGAGGCCTCGGTGGAGGAATCGACCTTCTTCTCCATAGGGTTCGAGACCACGGTCCCGGCCACGGCATCGGTGGTGCTCTCCGGCGTCCCTGATAACATGTCGTTCATCACCTCACACCGGCTGATACCCCCTGCCCTCCTCGCGCTTCTAAGATCCGGGCGGATCGAGATCGACGGCCTGATATGCCCCGGCCACGTCTCCACAATCATCGGGACCGAGCCCTACCGCTTCCTGGTGGAGGACTTCGGGATACCCGTTGCCGTCTCCGGGTTCGAGCCCCTGGACGTCATCGTCAGCCTCATAGACCTGGTGAAGCAGCACGTCGACCGGGATCCGCGCGTCTACAACGAGTACACCAGGGCGGTCCGGCCCGAGGGGAACAGGGTCGCCATGGACATGGTGGAAAGGGTCTTCGAGGTCTGCGACGAGGAGTGGAGGGGAATAGGCACACTTCCCTCCAGCGGGCTCAGGCTCAGGGAGGAGTTCTCGGATCTCGACGCCGTCGAGAGGTACGGCATCGGCGAGAGGGCGTCCAAGGGAATGCCCGCCGGGTGCAGGTGCTCGGAGGTGCTCCTGGGCTCTTCCCAGCCAACGGACTGCCCCCACTTCGGCTCCGGGTGTACCCCGGACAGGCCGATCGGGCCCTGCATGGTCTCCTCGGAGGGCACCTGCAGGATATGGTTCCAGTACGGCGGGCGGAGGGATTACTAGGTGACCGAGATGAAGGATTCTATCACGATCGAGCAGGGCTCCGGGGGCTCCGCGATGATGGCGCTGATATCCGAGCTCGTGCTCAAGAAGATAACCCGGCGGGGAACGGGTGGAGTGACCCTCGCCGACCTGGACGACTCGGGCTCCGTGGTGGTAGGTGACATGGAAGTAGTCCTGACAACGGACGCCCACACGGTTAAGCCCCTGTTCTTTCCCGGTGGGGACATAGGGGCCCTGGCCGCCTCCGGAACACTTAACGACATATCCGTCATGGGCGTGAGGCCACTCGCCCTGAGCTCGTCGCTGGTTATTGAGGAGGGGTTTCCAGGCTCCGACCTCTCAAGGATACTCGGCTCAATGAATGGGGTCCTCGACGAGGTTGGGGCGGACCTTATAACCGGCGACACGAAGGTCCTGGAGAGGGGCGACGTCGACGGGCTTATCATCACGACCGCCGGGATCGGGGTGTGCAGGGCCGGAAGCACGATCAGGGACAGCGGTCTCGGGGACGGAGACAGGATTATCATATCGGGAACCGTCGGGGACCACGGGATAACGATTCTGTCGGTGAGGGAGGGATTCGACCTCCAGCTGAAAACGGGATCCGACGTCGGCCCCGTGTGGGGAATAGTCAGCTCCGCCCTCGATGTCGGGGGCGTAACGGCGATGAAGGACCCGACCCGCGGCGGCCTGGCCAACGCGTTAAACGAGATGGCGGAGAAGTCAGGGCTGGGAATCGAGATCGACGAGGAGGCCATTCCCGTCAGGGAAGACGTGCGGAGCGCCTCCGAGATCCTGGGGGTGGACCCCTACTCAATCACCAACGAGGGAAAGGTCGTGATCGCCGTTGACGATGGCCTTGCCGACCGGGTTCTGGAGGCCGTCCGGGGAACAGCCAGGGGCCGCGAGGCAGCGATAATCGGCACGGTCGTGGCCTCGCACCCCGGCGAGGTCGTGATGAAGACCGTCGTCGGCGGGAGGAGGCTCATGGAGGCCCCCGTGGGTGACCCCGCCCCCAGGATATGCTGAGCCGGGTTCGATTTAACAGGATAGAGCCAACATCACGGGCCGTTGAAATCGAAGGCGATCCCCGTACTCTTTCTCATCCTACTTTACCTTTGCAACTGCAGGGCGGAGGTCTACGTCGGCAGGGAGACGGCCCACGAGCTGGTCGAGGACATCGTCGGCCGCACCGAGGAGCTCTACCGGGACATCCTGGAGGACAAGCCTTACCACCCCTCCCTTTTCGCCTGGGGCATGCACTACCTGGCCAGGACCTGCCTGATCATGTACCGGGTCACATCAAACAGGACCTGGCTCGACCGGGCCCTGAACCTCACCGACTACCTCTACCTCTACTCGGACGTCAACGGCGACGGGGTGCCGTCCTGGGGCAGCTACAACGACACCTGGGGCATCCCGAAGTGGGAGTTCAAGGAGTACACTGTCTGGGACGCGGTGAACTGCCTCCCGATGATCGAGTTCGCGTCACTGGTCAGGTCAGACCCCGAGCTCCTGGCCGACCCCGGGCTCTCATCCAGGGCGGACTCCTACCTGGAACTGGTCAGGGGCGTGGTGGTCCGCCACTACCCCGCCTGGACCCAGGTCACCCCCGACCAGGGGTACTACTGGGATGACCCCACCGAGGACGTCGGGCCCTACGTGAACGGTTTCGCGTCCCTGGGAACCGTGGAGCTACTCCTCTACAACCTCACCGGGAACGAAACCTACCTGGAGCGCCCGGGCCAGATGGCAAACTACCTCATCGCGAACATGCACCACGACGCGGAGGGGGATACCTATACCTGGGATTACCACGTCGGGGAGCAGCCCACCGAGGACCTGAGCCACGGGGCCATCGACCTCGAGTTCCTCATATCTGCCAACCGGATGGGCCTGGTCGAGGACCTTCACATCCGCCGCATATGCAACGCTTACCAGGAGCTGATATGGAACGTTCCAAACCTCCCCCGGGAGGGCTTTCCCCTGTGGATGAGGGTTGATGGGTCCGGGGACGAGGACTACACCCGCCTCTCCCGGGGCTGGGTAAATCTCGCGGCCTACGTCCCCGAGATATACGAGCAGCAGAGGGTAGCCCTGGGAATCCACCAGGAGAGGCACGGCTTCAACCCGGCCGGCTACGAGGCGGAGGCCATTGCCCAGCTGCTGTACTGGGACGGGCTGCTGAGGTCCCAGGGAATTGACCCCGGGACCCTCGAGGTCGTTGACCTTGAACTCCTCGAGGAAATGCTGGGGTACGCCTGCCAGAGGCTCAACCACACGGCCTCCCTGGGGGCGGATGTCGGTGCCATCAAAGATACTCTCGACGAGGCGGCTGCACTGATCGCCGAGGGCGACCTGGAAAAGGCCTCCGTCCCGATAGCCATGATCTGGGTCGCATGGGATGGTATGACCGGCGCGATTCAGACGGGGGAGGAGCTCAGGGGCCTTGAGGAGGAGACCGCCGAGGCGGTTTCAATCGGCGCCGATGTCGCTCAAATCGAGGGAAACATATCCCTTCTGTGGGACATGATGGGCGAGACCAGCGACTTCGCCCAGATCAGCTCCAGGATCGGGGAGCTGAGGCTCGAGCTCTCCCGTGCCCTCGCCGAGGCCCTTATCGCCCTGGCCGACGAGGTGATCGCAGCCGCCAGGGAGCTTGGAATCGATACCAGCCGGCACGAGATATTCCTCAATAGGGCCCACGAGGAGTTCGATGAGGGGAACTACGGGTCCGCCATGATGTTCACGGAGTACCCGCTTCGCCTCAGGGACGAGGTGGGGGAGCCTAGCCTCCTCATCGCGGCCGTCCTCTCCGTAGCATATCTCTTCATCCCCCGGTCCCCGATCAGTGAAACATAAATGGTAGGAGCCCCGGACCCGGGCCATGAACGTCCTGCTAATCGCGATCGACACCCTGAGGTCCGATGCCCTGTCCTGCTACGGCAACCCAAGGCCCACGTCTCCAAACCTGGACCGCCTTGCCGTGGGCGGGACCCTCTTCGAGAACTTCTACTCCGTAGGAAACTGCACCCACCCCGGGTTCACGGCCATGCTTTCGGGGATGTACCCAGAGTCAACGGGGGTGGTAAGCCACTGGACCATGGTGGAGCCGCCAGGGGACCTATCCATGATGGCCGAGATCTTCCGGGAGGCGGGATACGATACCGCGGCCATCGACAACCTCCACGATGGCTGGAGGCCGAGATATCCGTTCTACCCCTGGTTCAAAAGGGGTTATTCACACTACGAATACCCCGCCGAGAAGGGCTTTTACCAGCCGGCAGCGGAGGTCTCCCGGATGGGGTGCCGGTGGTTAAAGGAGAAGGCAGGGGACCCCTTCTTCCTCTTCATGCATTACTGGGACCCCCACGCCCCGTACAACAAGGCCCCTGCAGAGTTCTACCGCTTCTACGACGGGCCCGATCCCTGTGACCCGCAGCTGGACCGGATGCCCCCGCGGGTCAGGGAGTCCCAGAGGAAGATCTTCGGCCTGCCGCTGACGGACCCGGAATACGTCGTTGCCGCCTACCACGCCGAGACGGCCTACGTGGATAGCTGCATCGGGGAGGTCCTGGGGCAGCTAGAGTCATCGGGCCTCGGGGACAAGACAATCGTGGCGGTCACCTCCGACCACGGCGACATAATGCCGAACCCGAGGATGGCCCTCGGTCGACCCTGGGAGTTCTGCCACATCGGGCTGAACGAGGACTGCCTGCGCCTGCCCCTGATACTCAGGGGTCCGGGAATCGAGGCCGGTGAGAGGATTGGATCCAGGTACCAGCTTATCGACCTCCTTCCCTCGCTCCTGGAGGCAGCGGGAGCTGGGATACCACATGGACTCGATGGGACCAGCTTCGCGGGGGCCCTCCGGGGGAATCAAGACGTTGGGAGGACCGAGCTCTTCTTCAGCGAGAACACCTACCAGAAGCAGCGGGCCATGCTGAGTTGGCCCTGGAAGTACACGAGGATGGAGGCCGTGTACCTGTCCATGGCCCCCAGGGGGCTCTACAACCTGGAGAGGGACCCGGGGGAGGTCGAGAATCTGGCGGACCTGGAGGGAGATGTCCTCGCCTCCATGGATGCCACCCTGGATGATTACGTCTCGGGTACCAGCAGGGACGGGGTCGACCCTATAGGGGCCCAGGACGTCACGGCCCGGGCATAGACACTCCCACGAATGCACTTTTCAGCCATCACGGGCCCGTGCAGGGGGGAAATGAACCGACTCTTGATGAAGGCCATCCTTGCGGCAGCCATCCTGTCCCTCTGCCTCTACTCCCAGTACGAGTACAGCAGGCGCCACTCATCCATTGATGACGTGAAGGAGGACCCGGAGAGGTTCGAGAACGTGAGCTTCAGGTCCGAGGGGACGGTCAGGGACCTCGTCGCCGGGGGCGGGCTGGCCAACTTCACCTTCACCGTGATGGGGGATGACATAGGGGCTGTTTACGGCGGGCCCGTGGAGATAGAGGAGGGGGACTACGTAATCGTATTCGGCACCCTCTTCATGAAGCAGGGCTACCTCCTCGTTGAGAGGCTGCACATATATAGGGACATCCGGCGTCTCTACGCCCTCTCCGTGGTCGGTCTTGTGCTGTTCCTTGCGGTATTCTTCAGGGACTGGAGGCTCTCCTTGAGGGAGCTCGAGTGGAGGCGGAGAGATGCCTGACTGGCTCACCTACGTCATCTCCGCATGGGTGCTCTGCGAGGTCGCGTACCTGGCCGGTTTCAGGGACGCGAGGAGGTACATCGGGGCCGCGGCCCTGGGCGTCGTCCTGCCCGATCTTGTCAAGCTATTCTTCCTCATGAAGACCCTGACCGACGTCGACCTGATCGCCTTCTCGGTTCCCTTCGCAACGCCGGTGGGTGCCATGCTGGTGGTCGGACTGTTTTCGCTCTTCTTCCAGAGGGGCGAGACCAGGGGTGTTCTTCCCTTCATGGTCGCCGGAACGGCAGTTCACCTGGTCTGGGACCTTACCCTTCACCCATATGGCGGGGGCACCCTTCTCTACTTTCCCCTCAGCTTCCAGCAGTACTCCCTCGGGCTGATCTGGTCTGACAGCATCCTCCCCCTCCTCATCATCGGGCTCTGTGCTTTACCCCTAGGAATCAGGCGCCTGGCGTCGGAGGGCCTTCCATGGGTCTCCAGATCCGGCGGGGGTCTGTAGGATACTCAGTCCGGGGTTGGGTTGGCGGAGAATGAGGAGACGTGGAAGGATTCCACGTCCGCGTCCTCGGGGGCTACCTTCTCGAGCTCGATCGTTACGTCCTTGCTCTCCCCCTCGTCCAGGTGTATCCTCTCATGATCCTCCATGAACTTGTCATCGATCTCATCGAAGACCTGGACGAAGATGTCGATATTGCCCGGGTCGCCCACGTTGGTGGCCCTGGTTACAACCCTCACCATTACATTGAGGCCTCCCTCAACGGCCTCGGTCTCCACCGTCTTCTCAAGAATATCGATGGAGACGTTCATGCTTTTCTCCCCGGATATGCAGCCAAGGGCAAGCGAGGTGACCATCAGGCAGGATATCAGAACCAGCTTACTGCAGGTTTGCATGGACACGGTCCTCCACCGTGATCTATATGTGTTTCCGCGAGACAAACTGGCACCAGTTGTCACCCTGGACTCGAGATAGAACACATTTACGAGTGATGCCATTCAAAAACGGAAAGGTGGAACGCCAGGTGAAGATCGTCCTCTACGGGATCCTCAGATCCATCGCGGGGGTCAAGGAGTTCTCCTCCGGTGCCGTCTCCCTTCCAGCCCTCCTTGAAGAGCTGGCGGCGGACTTCGGCGAGAGGATGGGAAAATACCTGTACGAGGAGGACAACGTGGAATCTCTAACCGTGGTTCTTAACGGGAGGGTCGTTCCCCGATCTAGGAAGAAAGAAACCCGCCTAGGCGAGTCAGACATCGTCGAACTGCTCTCGCCAATTGGCGGAGGTTGATCTACATGACGATTTCAGGCGAGATCCTAAGATATGACCTTGGCAGGGAAAGCTACGAGTTCGTCGACTGGTTGGAAGAGGACAGGCAGAAGAATGGTTCTGTCAGCCTCAGAAGGCTCATGGGCGGAATAGGATTCGCCTTCGAGGAGTTCATCCAGGACGGCCCCTGCACGGATCCATCCACCAGGTTCGTGATAAACACCGGTTTTCTCACAGGCCTGCCGAGGAACGGGGTGCCCAGCGGATGTACCAGGACATACGTATCCTTCTACTCCTCCACCAAGGAGAAGAACGGGCAATATGGCATCAGCTACGCAGCTGCAGGGGGCCTTGCCGGACCCCACATAAAGTCCTGCGGCATAGATGGCGTTGTCCTTGAGGGCAAGTCCAAGGATCCCGTCGGCATCATGATAGATGCCTCCGGCGAAGAGAAGGAGGCCGGTCTTTTGGAGATGGACCCCGGGATGACCACCATGGAGACCGTCAACTCCTGCTTCGATGCAGGATACAAGGGTAGCGTGGTCGTGGGCCCAGCCGGATTCAGGGGCGTCAGGTTCTCCAGCGTGATGGTAAGCTACATGCCAAATGACCACGTGAGGGCGGCCGCCAGGGGTGGCCCCGGGCTGGCACTCGGCGGGATGAACGTCAAGGCAGTCGGGTTCAAGGGTGGGAAGAACCTCACCCCCCAGCCCAGGGACCCCGACCCGGACTTCAAGGAGTGGATGAAGGGCCTGAACAAGGAGCTGGCCTCGGGTTCCGGGACCGAGAAGTACAAGCGCCACGGAACCTGGGGTGGGAACTGGGCATACCTGGTGCCCCTCAAGGCACTGCCCGCGAACAACTTCAGCGACCTTGATCCCGAGGATGCGTACAAGCTCGACCCGGAGCACCTGCGGGAGAAGGGATTCACCATATCCCAGAAGGGCTGCGCCTGCCCGATAATGTGCTGGAAGATCCCCAAGGACCCCCAGGGCAAAACGCTCTGGAAGATGGACTACGAGAACGTGGACCTTCTGGGTCCCAACTGCGGCGTGTACGACATTTACACCCTCTCCAGCGCCATAGAGATGTGTGACGCACAGGGAATCGACGCGATGTCCACCGGTGGCGTCATCGGGTGGTACTTCGAGCACAACAAGCGTGCCGGAAAGGGTCCGACCTTCGGGGATGGGAAGGCACTCCTGGAACTGGTAGAGCAGATCGCGAACAGGGAGGGAATCGGCGAGCTTCTCAGCGAGGGCGTGAAGAAGGCCAGCGAGGAACTCGGGGATGAGGATATAGCCATGCAGGTAAAGGGTCTGGAGGGCGCCGGTTATCCCTTCTGGAGCAACCTCGGCTACGCCTTCGCCCTGAGGGGGGCCTGCCATACATCCCTGGGCACCTACACGATAGGCCTGGCAAATCCCGACGGTGTTGCCAGCGCACAGTGGTGGGCAGATGAGATCGCGAAGGCCGTGCCATCGAGCATGATATGCCAGATGAACGGCTCCTGCTACTTCACCAGGAAGGTCATCGTTCCCGAGCTTCCCAAACTCGTGAAAAACCTTCTGGGAACCAGTGCAACCAAGGAGGACATACAGGAGAGCTCGATGCAGACCTTCATCATCGCCAGGATGATCGACAACAGGAATGGCTTCGACTCCACCGACGACGTGATGCCCGCCAGGTCCTTCAGGAGATCAACCACGCCCGAGCTCCTGGACGAGACCCGGAAACTCGTCTACGAGAAACTGGGGCTCGATGACGGCGGAAAGGTCGGTGCCGGAACCCTCGATAGGTACGGCATGGCGGAGTTCTCACGGTTTCTCTAGAACGCCAACGCTTCTTAGGTCGTTTCGGCATGTACCGGGTCAAATACAAGGGTCTTTTCACGCCCCGGTATTTCCAGTGGATAATCGAAACCTGGTGAGGATAAGCCTCGCCTGCAGCATCGCCGGGATATCCGTGATCTACGGCCTAGCCCAGGTCATGGAGCCGAAGGGAATCAGCATCAACCTCCTCGAAAGGTACCCGGGCAGCATAGTCAGGATCACCGGCGGGATAGTCGACATCCGCAGGCACGATGCGGGCCACCTCTTCCTGAAGGTCAGGGACGAGTCAGGGATATGCGAGGTTCCCCTCTTCAGGGACGTCGCAGTGAGAATTCCCAATGTCGTGATCGGCGACGCACTCCAGATTATAGGGGTCGTCGAGGAGTATAGGGACGAGTACCAGGTTGTTCCGAGGAGCGAGCGGGACATCTCCATCGTCGAGCTTCCGCCGGTTCCCATCTCGAGGGCCAGATCGATGGTCGGCGAGACCCTCAAGATCCGGGGCATCGTGTACGGCGTCAGGGAAGACGGCGACGGCCAGAGCTTCCGGATCGGGGACCTCAATTCTAGCGTCGAGGTCCGTACCGGCCGCCATGACATGGTGGAGACCGGCTACAACGTGACCCTCTCGGGCACCGTCAAGTCCGGGAGTGATGGCAACTACGTCCAGTTCAGGGAGCTCCTGGACCTATCCAGGAACGGTACCGCGCTGGTAGGCATATCCGATCTCGGTGAAGAGAACGGCTACTTCATGGTCCGGGGAGAACTGCTCTCCGGCAACACCGGGCCCGAGATAGTCGACCGGACTGGAAGGCTCCCCCTGGAGGGGGAAGTCCTCGGGGCGGAAATCATCGAGGGCGACCTCGTCGGGGCGGTTATCCACGTCAGAGGTGATGAATTGAAAGTGTTAGAGGTTGAGATGGACAAGGCCGGAATACTCCCCCTGGATAGGCTGGAGGAGGGTCTGGTAGGAAAGACCGTCAGGATACAGGGCATGGTGATATCGAAGTTCGTGTCCGGGAAGAACACCTTCCTGACGCTGCACAACGGCACGGACGTTGAGGTCCCGCTTTTCGGGACGGGGGAGGACTTCAACGTACAGCTCGGGGACCTGCTAACCGTCTCGGGGAGGGTCGGTGTGTACAGGGACAAGCTCCAGGTGGTGCCCAAGGACCCCTCGGGAACCTCCGTTGAGCCGGGCAGGGTGGTCGACAGGGAGATAGACGAGCTCTCCAACGAGGACCTATTCTCCCTGGTGAGGACTAGGGGGAGGGTGACCTCGATAAAGCGCTACGCCAGTTCGGCCTCCCTGACCCTGTCAGGGGAGTCCAGGAGGATCCGGGCATACCTGACCTTCCAGCCCAGGGGAAATGTCACCGTGGGAACGGAGATCGAGATCATAGGAATGGTCAAATCCTACAGGGACGAGCTCGAGATAGTTCCCAGGGGACCGGAGGACCTTGGCTAGATCAGGGAGAGGAGGTAGTCGGCCACTGCATCCGAGATTCGCAGGTCAGTTACCTGCTGCAGCCCCTTCCAGCCCGGGAAGGCGTTAACCTCCAGAACGTAGAACTCGCCGTCCCTCGATGGCAGAATGTCGACGCCCACCACCTCCCCCTTCACGGACCTCGCCGCCTCGATTGCGATCCCGTCGACGTCATCCTGGGAGGGAAGGGGCTGGGCCCCGGCCGAGATATTTGTCCGCCAGCCCTCGGGGTTGAATCGACGCATCTTGGAAACCACTGTATCCCCCACGACCAGGGCCCTGATGTCGTATCCGGGGTGGTCGATGAACTCCTGGGCGTATATCACGTCCTTCCCGAACCGGGCCTGGAAGTAGGACACGTAGTCGATCACGTCCCCCTCCCTCATATCATCAGGTATCTTGATCAGGCCCCGGCCCTGCAGGCCGGTTATGGGCTTCAGCACGCAGGGCCTGTTCTCCCTGATGAATTCCAGGGCGATGTGAACGCTCTCGGTGATGATGGTCCTTGGCATTCTGACACCCCTGGAGATCATTCCGAGGGTCATGCTGACCTTGTTGCGGCAGGTCTCTATGGTCTCGACTGGGTTGACGAACCTCGTCCCCCTCTTCCCCAGCTCCCTGAGGAGCTTCAGCTTGTAGAGCGTCTCCGGCAGGTTCTCGAAGCCGAGGGATATTACGTAGATTAGGTCGTAGGGGCCCCCGTCCTCCCCGTGCTCCAGATCGATGGAGTCGTAGCTGATACTCTGGTTCCCGTCAACTATCTCGGTCGCGAAAAGCCATGGAAATAGCGCCCTGCAGGGCGCCCTTCCCCGCAGGGATGCCGAGAGTACATCTAGCCTCCACCCCTCCGGATTCGTTCCCAGCAGCCCTATCATAGAAACCGCCTGGTTACGGTCGGCGCCACATATAATGCTTCGCAGCACCTAGCTGGGTATCTCCCCGTGGGTCAGCTCCGACAGGTGGCCGAGGAAGAGGTTGTACCTGAGGTAGTCGTTCAGCTTTACGAAGTCATCGTCGTGGACCCTGGTTCCGAGCATTATGTGGGATAGCTCGTGGGCCACGGGATCCACCAGGAAGAGGGGCATCAGCTTGCTGGGTGCATCGAATACCTTGTCGACGAACTCGTTGCTGGTGTTCAGGTAGATCTCCCCCTCGGAAGAGAAGGAGGGCTCTGCCTGGTTGCTGTACTCGACGAAGGATATCCTTATTCCCCTGGCGGTAATGGTATTCGTCGCCAGTCGCGCGCCCCGGGAGCCCGTGGGGGTTTTTCTGACCTTCTCCCCAGTTTTCACATCCTCCTTTCCCGGGCCCTCCCCGGCCTTCGGCCTGGGAATGGTGACCATCGCGGTCTCCGGCACATTGACGGAAATTCCCGTCTCGTCGTAGACCTTCTTCGGATCTATTATCTTGAAGGCCTGCCTGACCAGTCTCCCGGCGGAGCTGAGGAGTATCCTGGTCTTCTCCGAGGTCGCTGAGACCTCCGCCCTCCCACCGACATCGACCTCCTCTATGGGCTTCGCGTCGGGGTGGACCAGCCGTATCAGGTGGGGTATGTAATCGTCCGTCGCGAGTATTACGGTGTAGCCGTTTAGCGCAGCCATCTCGGCCCTGTCGTCGTGGGTGTTGGTGGAGACTATGTCCCCCCTGAGGTCCTCGATACGCTTCTCGCCGATCCCGATAATCTCAACGGGCATCTTCTCCGCGATCGCCGCGACCCTGTGGGTCCGGGCGAAGTGCTTGAAGGTCTCGGGGAATGACCTCAGGGTCTCATCGTCCTCCGCCTGTTCCACCATCTTCTTCCTGAGAAAGGACCGCAGGTTCTTGACGAATATACCGTAGTCCTCGTTCTCGATGATGCTGTTCCTGTCGCTGGTCTCCCTGAGGAAGTTGGCGTTTACGAAGCCGCCGATCCCGCCGAAGACCCTGTCGATGACCTTCACGTAGTTGACGCAGATGCTGAGTCGCTCGACCTTCCCCGTGATCACGGCCACCCCCTGTATCTCCCTGCCTTCCTTGAGCTTGACTTCGATATCGAAGCTCTTACCCTCCGGCAGCTGTTCCCTCAGTGACTGGCCGTTTACCTCTACATCGAAGTCATCGAAGAAGATGGTTAGAAGCCCTCCGGTGTCGCAGAGGTAGTTATAGACCTCCTTCTCCCTGATGGGCCTGTGCAGCTCGGTTATGGTCCACTTCGTGCCCGTGTGGTCCCAGAGGGGCGACACCTCGTGGACGCTGACAGACCTGGATCCTCTCACCATCTCTATGAAGTGTGCCTCGCCGTTCGCCTGGGTGTAGATCACGCACTTGTTACCCAGCTGGGCCCAGGAAAGCCTGCCTATGCCCTTACCGCCGATGAAGGGTCGACCGCTCCTGCTCTGCTTTGACTCCTGCTTGACGTCCGAACCGATTACCAGGAACTCCTCGATCAGCTTGATGTCCATTCCCGTCCCGTCATCCTGTATCTCTATGGCATCGGGCCGGATTCCAACCTCAACCTTCCTTGCATCCGCATCGAACGGGTTCTGGATGATGAGTTCGCGGAAGGCCTCCAGGTATGAGGTGTAGAGCCTTTCGCTAAGCTCCTCGAATATTCTATCCTGATCTACCTTGAGCTCGAGATTACTGCCTGAATTAGGGCGCTTCTTCAATAGGGGAACCTCCCAAGCGAGGTGTACCTTCGGGGCCGATCCCCTTTCTTAAATGGCACCACTCCCTCCCGTCGACCGCTCTGGTAGGGCCGGATATAGACCTATCCACAGAAATGACGCCCGGCTTGCGAAACCCCCCTCCCCGGTGGAGGATTCGCGACGGGTGATACTAATAAACCCCTGTCCCAGCGATAGGAACATGAACAGCCGCGAGAGGTTCCGGGAATCCCTCCTGTTCGGGAACCCCGACAAGGTGACACTGACCTCCCACTTCGGACCAAAGGAATCCCTCGTGGAGAAGTGGCGGAAGCAGGGATTGCCCCCCGACGATTCCTACGTCCGGATACACGGAATCGAGCACTGCGAGAGGCTCCCGATCAACACTGGCCCCCTCCCCCGCTACAGGGAGGAGGTCATGGGGGAGCTCGGTGGCCACAAGCTGATCCGGAACTGGCTTGGCCAGATCGTTGAGCACGAGAAGAACCCCCAGCTACAGGACTACCAGACCCGGGCGTGGCACGACTTCCCCGTTAAGACCCGGGATGATTTCGAGGAGATGAAGTGGAGGTACAACCCCGAGAGCCCCGGCCGGTACCATCCCTTCTGGGATGACATGGCCCGGGGATACAGGGACCGGGAGTACCCCGTGAGCTTCACCTTCGTGTCCACGTTCTGGAGGGTGAGGGACTGGACCGGGTTGAAGGGGCTCTCCGCGATGTTCTACCGCAAACCTGACCTGGTGCACGAGATGATGGACTTCTGGACTGATTTCATCATCAGGGCCTCGGAGAGGCTCCTCAGTACCGTCGACGTTGACTACGTGCTGATGAGCGATGACATGGCCTATAAGGGAAGGTCAATGATCTCGCCGGAGATGATGAGGGAGTTCATGCTCGATAACTACAAGAAGTGGGTGAGGCACTTCAAGAGCCACGGGGTGGACATCATCCTCATGGATTCCGACGGCTACATACACGAGATCGCCCCCGTCTGGGTCGAGGCCGGGATCAACGTCCTGGTTCCCATGGAGGTCAACGCCGGCAACGACATACTCCGCCTCAGGGAGGAGCTGGGCCACGAGATGGCCTTCATGGGCGGGATAGACAAGCTGAAGATCGCCGCCGGGGGAAGGGCGCTTGAGAGGGAGTTCGAGTCAAAGGTACCCCGGCTCATCGAGGACGGGGGCTACATCCCATGCTGCGACCACTACCTGCCACCGAACATAACCTACCACAACTACTGCCAATTCATCTCCCTGCTAAAGAAGTACTGCGGCTGGGAGGTATGAGTTAAACTAGCCCGCGATTACCCTGAGCCTCACGACGTCCTTCGCCCACCGGGCGCCGCCGGACAGGTAGGTGCTGCACCCCTGTCCCTCGCAGGAGGTGAGGAGGCAGTCCTGGTTGCTGTACTCCCCGTCTGCTGGCAGGAATGCCACCGTGAACCCGTCCCCCCCGTTTAAACCGGTGCCGTTCAGCCCGTATGCAACTACCATCTCTCCCTGCAGCTCTGCCCAGCTGGCGTTGGGGAAGACGTTCCAGTAGCAGAATTCCTGGTAATAGCCATCCCGGCTCTCCGCCCGCAGCGTGTCTCCGGGGGTCATGTCGCCCACCAGGTTGACCAGGTCAGCCACCGGGACGCCCCTGTAGGTTCCGCCTCCCCTCCAGTTACCCAGACTGTTCTGGTACCTGCAGGTCCCCGAGAGGGCCCTCATTAACTTCACCTGGGGGAGTGTCAAGCACACCTCCCCGGTCCTGCCCTCCACCATGAGTACAATCTCGGGCTCCTCGGGGGGTTCCAGCCTCCGGACCTCGAAATCGATCGAGTCGCCATCAACGTGGAAGAGCAGATAGTGGTGGTACCCACCATCCTCGGGTCCTGCGTAAAGCCTGGCCCCTCCCCCACCAGATACGATGTACTCCGTCGTTTCATACCTGGTGTGGTTGAAGAGGTGAATGTGCCCGGCGATGACGATGTCAACCCGGTAGATCTCCATCATCTCCCTTAATCGGGCGGCCACCCCGGTATCGATGAAACCGTGGCTCTCCCCGGGCAGGGGATTGAATGATGGCACGTGCGTGAAGACCACCTTCCTCCGGTTGCCGGATCCCGCCAGAATGGATTCTAGCCAAGAGAACTGTGATTCCGAGATGCTCTGGTTTGACGAATCAAGGGATATGAACAGTACGCCGGAGTGCTCGAAGTGGTAGTCCCCGCCACCGAATTCCCGGTAGAAGAGGCTGGAATTACCCTTCACGTCGTGGTTGCCGGGAGTTATGTGGAAGGGGACATGGAGGTCCTCTAGCTCTGCCGAGAAGCTCCCGATAGTCTCCACGGTGGATATTGGGACGCAATCACCCAGATGGATGAGGAATTCCGGCTCGACACCGTTGACTTCCTCGATGATGGTCCGAAACAGGGGGCTGCCCTGGGTGTCTCCGACTACGGCGAAGGTGAAATCAACCCCCGGCCTGAAGAACCAGGCAAGCAAGGCTAGGGATGCGATAACCAGTACCGCGATGGAGGCCCTGGACCCCTGTCTCACGGTGAATTAAGGCACGGGCCGTTATGAAAATGTATACATATCGCTCCGAATATCAGGCCTCTCCGGCCACGCCCCCCTCGGCGGAATCCAACGGGACCCCGCTATCGACTGCGTCTCGGCTCAACCACCCGGCGAAGTCGTTGAGTACCTCCCAGAAATGGGGCTCGCCAAGCCCACCGGTCCTGGGACGGATGTAGATCTTGGAGAATTCCTCCCTGTGACCATTGCTGTGGATGAGGACGACATCCTCCAGGGAGATGCACTTGGTCTCCGAGCCCCCCATGTTGAATATGTCGGCCTCTATGCTCTTGGCTAGCAGGGCGGCCTGGGTAAGCTTCTCCCCTTCGGGAAACTCGAGCCTCTTCCGCAAGTAATCCTCCCTGGAAAAAGAGGTGGAATGAACTTGATAAGTATGACCCGGGACCATCCCTCGAAAACGGCGAAGTTCGTAAGGCCCCTTGGAGGGGTTTTTGGCCACCCCGGACCGGGAAAACAGATATATTATGTGATCAGGGTCGAGGAACCGGAGGAATGAGCTTTGGCAGAATTTCCCTTCTCCCTTGGAGTCATCAGCGATGAGATCTCCCAAGACATGGACGTAATCGTGAACGCGGCCCATGACTACCGGCTCGACGCAATCGAGCTAAGATCGATATGGGACGTCAAGGTCCAGGACCTGGAGAGGAAACACCTTGACAGGATAAACGAGGAGCTGGCCGCCGCGGGCCTCCGGGTCATCAGCATCGCCTCGCCCTTTCTCAAGTGCGAGATCGACAGCGAGGAGGAATACGCGGAGCACATCGACATCCTCCGGCGGTCCATCGAAGTTGCGAGGGCACTTGACACCAACCTGATACGGGGTTTCACCTTCTGGCGCCGGGACGGACTCGAGGGCCTGCCCAGATACTGGGACCAGATCGTCGAGAAATTCGCCGAACCAACGGAGATCGCAGAGGAAGAGGACATAATCCTGGAGATCGAGAACGAGCAGAGCTGTTTCGTGGGAACCGGGGTCGACCTGGCCAGGTTCCTCGGGGAGATAGACTCCAAGAACGTCAAGGCCATCTGGGACCCCGGGAACGCATACTACGACGACGCGAAGGAGGAGGCCTACCCCGTTGGCTACGAGGCTATCAGGGACTGGATAGTCCACGTTCACCTCAAGGACGTCGTCTGGAACAAGGAGACGGGCAAGCCCGAGTGTGTCCCCATCGGGACGGGCGAGGTGGACATGGAGGGCCAGCTAAAGGCACTGAAGGACGACGGTTACAGGGGCTGCGTCTCCCTGGAGACCCACTGGAGACCCGAGGCCCTTGACGAGGAGCTCCTGCAGAGACCCGGGGGCAAGGAGTTCTCGTCCTCGGGGGAGTACGCCACGAGGGTTTGCCTCGAGAACATCTGGAAGATCCTCGAGAGGATATGAGGTAACTGCCAACCTCACACCAGAGATGATCCCGCCGGTAAAAGGAATTAAAAACCCCGGCGATGAAATAGCTGCATGATTAGGGGAGTCCTGTTCGACCTGGGCGGCACGCTACTGGATGTGCCTGAACCTGCAGAGATAATAGCACCACTTCTGGAGGAAAAGGGCATACTCAAGGAGCTCCAGGAGATCTCTTCGGCGGTCTCGACAGCCGAGTCATCCTTTTCCGGAAACGAGTACGTTGGCAAGGAGCACTGGGTGGAGTGGAACAGGAGGGTTCTCGCAAACCTCGGTATCTCGACCAGCAGGACCGATATCGCATCCCACATCGACTCTAGCTGGTGGTCCAGGGCAAAAGTGGCACTTTACCCGGATGTTTTACCTCTGCTGGGGGAGTTGAAGAAGAGGGATGTACAGATGGGGGGAGTGACGAACGCGGTGTCCTCCGACCTGCCCTACCTGATCGACCGGGTTGGCCTCGATGAGTTCCTCACCGTGAGGGTATCGGCAGACATGGCGGGAAGGCGCAAGCCCAGCCCGAGGATCTTCCTCCACGCCGCAAACGAGATGGGACTGCCCCCGTCCGATATCCTTTTCGTTGGTGACGAGGAGAGGCTCGACTACAACGCGTCTGAATCAGTCGGCATGACCCCCGTCCTGATAGCCCGCAAGGGTCGTCCACCCCTGGTGAGAAACGCCATATCCGACCTCGGCGAGGTCCTGAAATACCTATGAATCCACCCTGATATTGCCGCTGATGGTGGAGCCCTCAATTTCTATCTTTACCGCCTTGCCGGAGTACCCTGCGGTCTCCGCGACCTTGTCGCTCCTCTTATCCTCGGTGTATTCGAGACCCTCCGCGTCGAAAACAACCCTGCCGCTTACCGTTGATGCCTCGAGGGATAGCCCGATATCCCCACCGGGAACTGTGAAATCCACATTGCCGCTGGTGGACTTGAATTCGTAGGTCCCGGATTTCTCCCCGACCGCGATATCGATATTCCCGCTTATCGTGTTAAGGTTAGCTCCCGTAAACGTTATGGCTCCATCTATCTCCCCGCTGACGGTCGAAACCCTCAGTATATCACCTGCGATATCATCGATAACCACGTCCCCGCTGACGGTCTTTACCAGGGCATCCCCGATCAGCAGGTCCGAAATGGTGTAGTCCCCGCTTACACAGTCCAGGTCCAGGTCCAACGCCAAGCCAGTCGGGACCTTGATGGTTATGAAGAGCCTATAGCCCCTGAAGCCGAGGGGACTCCCAGCACCGGGGGCATCCACCTCGATCTGGAACTCGGGAATATCGCCATTCGAATCCCTCACCATCCTGACAACCGTCTGGTTCAGGTATTCCTCCGCCTTTTCCACGCTGCTGCCGTAGACCGATATGGTGCCGTTAACTCCTACCTCTGGCCTGCCCCACGTGACCATCTCCAGCTCCACGCTGACGGCCGAGAGGGATAACTTCGCCCTCTCGCCGGGCACAAGCTCCTCCTGGATATCGAGATCCCTCCGGGCCTCCTCGCCCATACCCCCGTCCATGAGGTTCCAGAATGGGAATCCGCCCAGGGAGGCGAACAGCGATCCCAGGATAATGGCGGCTGCCGCCGCCCCGGACACCTGGTGGGAAAGCTCGGCGGTGACCAGTGCGCCATCTCCGGTTGCCCCCTGGACGGTCGCGAAGGCCGCCAGGCAGACCAGCCCCGCGCCCAGCACCGAGTAGGCCCGGACCATCGGGTCTATCTCGCCCCACTGGACGTTCAGTATCAGTAGGAAGAAAACCCCGATGGCTATCAGGACCGCACCGGTATTTGGATTCACGCAGCCACCTCCCTGTCCATGTCCATCGTCGCAAGGGAGACGAGTATAACCGATATGCCGAAAAGCACAAGTACGCTCCCCGCCAGTTGAAGCAGGCTCGTGATCGTCCCCTGCTCGTAGAGTACCCAGGCCAGAGCGACGATAATCAGGAAAATTCCCCGGTTAAGGTAATCGACCTTCTTCGCCATTATAATCCCTCCCTCCAGTTAGCGCCCCCCAGTGTAAAAACTATTACGATTCTTCAGCCCGATCCGGACGGCTCAAAATGATCAAATATCCCCCCCAGATCAGTTACCTTCAGGCAATCGTGGGTATCTGAGCCGGACCTGTCCAGTAGAATTGCGTTTAGACCTGCGCCCAAGGCCCCCATGTAGTCAGCACCATAGGAATCCCCCACGTGCACGCATTCCCGAGCTGGACTTCCGGAGTACTCTACCGCCAGCTCGAATATCAGGGGTTCCGGTTTTCCGGAGCGAATGAGGTCCGACGCCAGAATGAACTCGAAATAGTCAGTGATGCGAAGCTCCCTGAGGGTGGGCTCCAGCAGGCAGTTGTAATTTGACACCACACCCAGAAAGTAACCCTCCGAATCCAGCCGCTCCAGTACCTCCCGGACCTCGTCGTAGAGGTAAACCCTGTGCTCCCTCTTAATTCTCGATCTGGTCTCCCTGGCTATTGTACCGGCATCATCAAAGCCCAGCCTCTCCAGTATCAGGGTCAACCAGCCGATCCAGAAGTTCTCCATCTCCTCCTCGGTCTGGAACATGACGCTCCGGTGAGTTTGATCCGCCATGGCCCTGCCACGGTCGATGTCCGCCCTGTTTACCACGACCCCGTGGTCCTTACTGACCTCCTGGAACACCTTCCATATATCGGGCTCCCCGTATGCCAGCGTTCCACCGTAGTCGAGAAAAACTGCCCCGATTTTCAAAGTTATACCTGTCGATTCCTTTTTTCTCCGGGTTAAAAAGTGTGAATGGGTCAACACGGGCGGGAAATTGAAAGATTTATTTCACCCCGGGGGTCCACGCAGCCGGATGTCAGAAACGGGCGAAATCAGGGAGTCGGTAAGGGTCGCCAGGCTTGAGAGCTGGCTTGCATCACGCCAGCCCCTCGTGGCCTACTCCGGCGGCGTTGACAGCACGCTTCTTGCCTACATGGCCCACCTTCACTCCCCCAGTTACCTCGCCATAACGGTCATCTCCCCACTCTGCCCGAGCTGGGAAGCCAGTGAATCCACGAGGATCGCAAGGGAGGTCGGCTTTTCACACCGGCTGATCGAGATCGACCCGCTCTCCAATCCGGAGGTGTACCGGAACCCGGCCAACCGCTGCTACCACTGCAAGAAGCTCATGCTGACCGAGCTGGTGGAGATCGCCGGCAGTGAGGGATATCACCCGGTATGCGATGGCACAAATAAAGACGACCTGGGCGCATACAGGCCTGGCCGCAGGGCCCTGGAGGAGCTCGGAGTCACCAGTCCGCTGGCAGAGACGGGCCTTACCAAGGACGATATAAGGGAGCTCTCCAGGTCACTTGGACTTCCCACATGGAACAAGGAGCCCATGCCATGCCTTGCCACGAGGATTCCATACGGGGAGGCCCTGGAGAGGTCGCGTCTATCCCGCATCGACAGGGCCGAGGAATCCATAAGAAGCCTGGGGTTTCGCGTTGTCAGGGTGAGGGATGGCGGGGAGAGGGCCGAGGTGGAGATCGGGGAGGAAGAGATCGAGGGAGCCGACATGGAAGAGCTGAGGGGAAAAATATCCCCCCGCATGTCCGAACTAGGCTACGTATCCTTCGGGATTTCCCCCTACAGGAGGGGAAGGTGGGATCGTTGAAACCCCCATCTTTAAAGGGAAAAGAGTTATATTAAGGTCTCAGTCCACCTCGGACCATGAGCGAGAGCTCAGCCTTGGTGGAGACGAACAGTCTTTCAAAGGCCTACTTCATGGGGGAAAAGGATCAGATCGTAATCAAGGCCCTGGAGAACATCTCACTGAAGATAAACAGGGGGGAGTTCACCAGCGTAATGGGCCCATCCGGCAGTGGGAAGACCACCCTCCTGAACATAATGAGCGGACTGGACAGGCCCACCGAGGGCAGGATCTGGCTGGTCGGAAACGAGACGACGGACCTCAGTCAGGCCGAGAAGTCCAAGATCCGTCAGCAGTACTGCGGATTCATCTTCCAGGTCTACAACCTCATACCTGTCATGAGCGCGATAGAGAACGTCGAGCTCCCCCTTGTCTTCCAGAAGGTGCCCGAGGAGGAAAGGAAGGGGAAGGCCGAGGAGGTTCTGAAGCGAGTGGGCCTGGAGAAGAGGATGTACCACAGGCCAACAGAGCTCTCGGGAGGGGAACAGCAGCGGGTCGCCATTGCGCGTGCCCTGGTGGTATCCCCACAGATCATATTTGCCGATGAGGTCACGGGAAACCTGGACACCAAGACGGGGCTCGAGATCATCGACCTCCTCTTCTCGCTAAACGAGGAGCAGAACGTCACCGTGATATTTGCCACACACGATCCCAAGGTCCAGGACAAGTCGGCAAGAACGATATACCTCAGGGACGGAAAGGTCGTTGCCGACGAGGAGAGGAAGTAATCCTCCCAGTGCTTAACTTAAAGCCCAATACCAATAAGGTTATTCCAGAAGCCTAACAACCACCCTTTAAATTTAAATAAGGAAGTCCTCAGGCACGTATGGAGGCCGTCTGCGATTGTTCATTTCAGTTATTCCGTGGAATATTCCAGGCGGGACATTTGACCCGGCGAGGGGTTGATCGATGGGATTATCCAAAAGCTTCAGGCTCATATTTTACAGGATTTTGAAGAAAAGGATCGATGTCAGGCTCGGAATTTACGGGCCGACTAACGTTGGCAAGACCACACTCGCAAACCGCCTGACCCGGGACTGGGTCGGGGAGGATATGGGCTCCATCTCCGAGATCCCACACGAGACCAGGGAGATACTGAAAATGGAGCGCATGGAGATAGCCAACGGTTGGAAGAAGTTCAGCGTTGACCTTATCGACACGCCGGGAATAGAGACCAAGGTGGACTTCCGGGAGTTCATGAAGTACGGCCTGAGCGAGACCGAGGCGAAGAGGAGGGCGAAGCAGGCCACGCAGGGAGTCCTGGACTCCATCAAGTGGCTGACCAACCTCGACGCCGTTCTGGTCGTGATGGACTCGACCATCGATCCATACACCCAGGTCAACATCACGATACTGGGAAACCTGGAGGCCCGGAGCATACCCTTCCTGGTCGTTGCCAACAAGATCGACCTGCCCAACTCGGACCCCGATCGCATCAGGCAGGCCTTCCCGGACAAGCCCTTCGTTTCCATATCGGCCAAGGACGGGCAGAACATCGATACCCTCTACGAGAAAATATTCGACATGGTGATCTCGTGAAGCTGGAAGTTGACTTCATACCGTTCTCAAGCATAAAACGCAAGCCCCCCGGTGAAAAGGTCGAGTTTTTGATGGAAAGGGTGAAGGCGGGGAAGGTAATAGTCATAGAGGGAACACTGGACCCGGAGGAGGAGGCCATGCTGATCGAATCCACAATGAAGGCGGTCAGCGAGGACTTCCCTGGAATCGAGCTTTGCACCCTGAGCGGCGACGAGTACAGGAAGCTTGGAATGCTGGACGATATAAAGGACCGCATACTGAAGTCCCTGGGCCACCGGAAGGGAATCGTCGTCATCGGTCCCGCCGCGGTGATAAAGGAGGTCAAGAGGAGCCCCGGGATCCTTTCCATGCACGTGGAGACTGAGTAAATGAGGCACCAATGCGTCAGATGTGGCCGCATTTACCCCAGCGAGTCGAAGCAGATAATGAAGGGCTGTGCCTGCGGGAGCAAACTCTTCCTCTACCTCAGAACCCCGAAGCTCCAGGTGAAGCGAAGCCAGCTGCCCAAGAACCTGGACGGGCTGGAGGAGGATATCAGGAGGATCCTGGGTGAGAGGACCAACCCGGATCAGCCCATATCGATCTCGATAGAGAATCTTCGCCTTGGCAAGAACGGGGTCTACGACATCGATCTCGAGTCCGTCCTCAGGGGGGACCCTATAATACTAAGGGACCCCATGGGCGTCTACTTCCTTGACCTCAGCACGATTATGTACGTCCAAGAGGCTGAATCCCCTTGAAGGTAGGAAAAGTCGTTCTCGTGGACGGGTACACGGATCTTCCATTCGGCCTGGGAACCCCTCCATTTCTCGGTCCTGAGGTTCGTTACACCGCCGGGGCATGCTGGGACAGGGACGACAAGGCCAGGGTAATATACGTCACACACGAGGACCTCAGGGCGGGGAGGAAGTCCTCGCTCCTGAGCGACGCGGAGGTCGTTATGGTCTACGCGGGCCACCGGGAGGCCGCCCCCTCCGTAAGGCCATCTGAGGGAGTCAACGGTCCCGAGATCTCCACACTGCAGGACCTGGTCGACTACATAGCATACCTTGACTGCCCCAAGGTCCTAGGCGGACCCTACGTCATGGCCAACGATGGCAAGGTGGATGACAAGTTCAACTTCGACGTTACTGTCACTGGCGACCTTTCCAAGTACGCCCACGGGCTGCTCTCCGAGGGCGGGAAGGTCGACTCCGTCGATCCATCTCTTTTGAGGACCAACGAGGACACCAACGCCTTCTCCATTCTTGGCGCCGGCCTGGCCGTACAGAACAACGGTTACCCCTCCTTCATCTCATGCGCCGTCGAGCTCTACAGGGGCTGCCCGAGCGCCTCGATGGGCGGGTGTTCCTTCTGCCACGAGACCAGGTACACGACGGTGGAGTACAGGCCGGTGGAGGACGTCGTTGCGGAGGTCGCCAAGCTTGCGGAGCTGGGGTGCGAGAACCTGGTATTCGATTGCCCCTGCTTCTTCTCCTACTTCTCGAGTCCCGAAGAGGAGGAGGGCCTCTCCCTTGACCCTTCGGCCATCGAGAAGCTCCTTGAGGGCACCCGGTCAGTCGGCCCCGAGCTGAGGAGCGTCCATATTGCCAACATCAACCCGGGGGTGGTAGCCAGGAACCCCGACAGCTCCAAGAGGATAGTCAAGCTTCTGTTAAAACACTGCTCCGACGGTAACTTCCCGAACTTCAGGGTGGTTACCTTCGATGACGAGGTCGCCCTGCAGAACAACACCCAGTCCAGCTGGGAGGAATCCACGGGTGCGATCGAGATGCTCGCGGATCACGGGGCCGAGGAGGGCCCCGGGGGCCTCCCCAGGCTGCTTCCCACCATCGAGCTGGTCTACGGACTTTCCGGCGAAAGGGAGGAGACCATTGAAATAAACCTGGCCAACCTGCGGGAGCTCTCCGGGGCGGGCAGGATCAGGGGGGTCCTGGTGAGGAACCTGGTCCCTGTTCCCGGTACTCCCATAAGCAAGAGGGATGACCTGATCAGGCTCGAGGGCATGGATGAACATCTCCGGGTTCTGGGGGAGGAGATAAACCAGGCCGCCAGGCAGTCCCTGGCGGAGCCCGGGCGGCTGATAAAGGACGTTTTTCCCTACAGGGCAGTAGACGATTGGGCCGCGGCCAAGAAGATCGGGGTAAATCCGGTGGAGCTGAAGGTCCACGGCGCACCCGAGATAAACGCCCTGCAGGACGTCAGGATAACCTCGGTGGGCAACGGGGAACTGGAGGCTGTCTCACAGCCGCTCGTACCCAAGACGGTGTCCCGGGAGGTCCTGAGGCGTGTGCCGTCGATGACCGAGGAGATCATCGACCAGTTCATGCGCGAGAGGCCTCAGGAGGCAGAGGATTTTTATCACCTATTCGACGAACCCGCCACCGCAAGGATGGCGGCAGCCTACTTTGACTTCAGCGCGGGCGAGTAGGCCGGACCGCGGTGGTGATCACTTGAAAGAAATCGGAATAGGCATGCTTGGCCACAGCTGGATGGGGAGAACACACACAGAGGCGCTCAAGACCCACGGCCTTCACTTTCCCTCGGACCTAAGGCCGAGGTTGGTTGGGATATTCGGCCGGAACGAGGAGACCCTCAGGGCCGACGCGAGGCGATGGAGGTACGGGTACGCCACGACCGACTGGGAGAAGATCACATCGGACGGGGAAATTGACGTCGTGGTAAACGCCCTCCCCAACTACATGCACAGGGATCCCTGCATCGCGGCGGCGGAGGCGGGGAAGGACGTCATATGCGAGAAACCCCTGGCCCTCAACACCACCCAGTCCTCCGAGATGCTCGCCGCCGCGGAGAACTCCGGTATAAAGGACATGATGGTCTTCAACTACAGGTGGCTGCCGGCGGTCCAGCTCGCAAAGAGGATGATCGACCAGGGAAGGCTCGGCAGGATCGTCCAGTACAGGGGGCTCTACGCCCAGTCCTGGCTTGTGGACCGGAACGCCGCCGCCTCATGGAAGGTCCTCAGGGAGACCTCCGGTGCAGGCGTCCTGTTCGACCTCGGGCCCCACGCCCTGGACCTCGCCATGCACCTGGTCTCGCCCATCAAGGATCTAACCGCCACCACCCGCACCTTCGCCGAGTCGAGGATCAAGTCCGATGGGTCCCTGGCGACGAAGGGGGAGCTTGGCGAGGAGTACGGGTCATGCCTCCTGAGGTTCACCAGCGGCGCCGAGGGTTCAATCGAGGTCAGCAGGGTCGCCTCCGGCTTCATGAACAAGAACAGGATCGAAATACATGGCACCGAGGGGGCATTAGCCTTCGACCTTGAGAACCTCAACACCCTGAAAATCTACGATTGCGACGGGAACTCCCCTGGGTTCCGGGACTTCGTCGTCGACTCCCACAACGTCGGCTGGTCCAGGGCCTTCCTTCTCCAGACACACCACTTCCTCGAGTGCATAAAGGGTGACGCGAGGCCATCGCCGAACTGGAAGGACGGACACGCCGTGATGGTGCTGATGGAGAACTTCCTGAAGTCGGCGGAGAGTGGAACCTGGGTCAGGGCCCTCTGACCTCCCAATGCTCCCAATTGTGTTATCCTAAAACTTTTTCACCCCCCTGTTTGTGGCGGGTCGGTGACCAAGCTTACTGACTCCAGGATCCGGTGGATGATCAGGCGCAAGGAGGAGGGCAGGATAACGAACAAGAAGATCGCCAGGGTCTACGACATCACGCCCAGAAGACTCCAGCAGCTATGGGCCCGGTACAGATCCACCGGATGTATGCCCACCCTCCACAAGCCAGGGAGACCCAAGAAACCCCCGGACCCGGGTGAAGAAGGAATGGTTCTAGGGATGTGGGACAAGCACCACGTATGTGCAGTCATACTGGAACACCTCATACAGAAAGAACATGGCACAAAGATATCGCACAACCGTATCCACACAATACTTGTCAAACACGGCTGTGCGAAGAAGAACCCTCGTAAGCAGAGAAGGCGTAAGTGGATCCGGTATGAGCGCAAACACTCCATGTCCCTGTGGCACATGGACTGGTACGAGATGAACAAGATCGATCCAAGGCTAGGGAAATGGCTGATAACCGTCCAGGACGACTCCTCTAGGAAGATTATGGGTTTCGGTGTGTTTGATAATGCTACCTCCAGGCACAGCGTAGAGGTTCTAGAAGACGCATTAAGCAGGCACGGAGCCCCGGATGAAGTCATCACGGATAAGGGCTCACAGTTCTACGCCGTGGACAGTAAGTACAGGAAGAAGGGCTACAACGAGTTCGAGAAGTACCTACAGACCCACTCCATCCGACACATACTGGCCAGGACCAAGCACCCCCAGACCAATGGTAAGATAGAACGCCTCTTCCAGACCCTGGCCAACCAGATCAGCTACCACACATCTCTTGACGGCATGGTTGACTGGTACAACACCAAGCGACCCCACATGAGCTTGGGCATGGCCACACCCGAAGAAGCCTTCTGGAACCGGATGAGTGCTGAGAGAATGCTGGGAAAAACCAGCCACATACTCTACCCACAACCAGAACCCTTCACCCAGACCCAGACACCGAGATGACAGACATGACCCAAAAAACACAAAAAAAGAAGGGGCGAAATAATTATAGGATAAGACACCCAATGCTCCCAATGACAACACATATCAGATGAAATGGGCCGGCATGCCTGGAGATCGAGCCTTGACAAGAATAGAGAATCCCGTGACCGGCATGGAGATGCCCGAGTATCTCACCGGCGTGATAGCCCCCATGTTCACCCCCTGCAACGAGGATGGGTCCCTGGACGAGGATGGCATAAGGTCATACGTCCAGTGGCTCAAGGGCACGGGGGCCGTTACCTCGGTATTCGTAAGGTCAGGCGTCGGCAAGATGCTGATGTACACCATGGACGACGTCAGACAGATCGCCAGGGTCGCAATAGAGGAGGCCGGAAAGGAAATATTCGTCCTGGTCGGCACATCCGGCGATTTCTCAGGCGGGAAGCCCAGGGAGGACCAGTACATCGAGCAGACGGTCGAGCTCACGCAGTTCGCCAGGGACCAGGGCGCCGACGGGGCCGTGGTGGTTCCCTTCGGAATGGACACCTTCGGTAACCTGGACGAGAAGGTCTACAGCTTCTACGAGAGGCTTAACGACTCCGGGGGCATACCCATCATAATCTACCAGCCCGGGATGACCCCGCCACCCTTCATGATGAAGCCCGGTGTCCTGGAAAGGGTTGCCCAGCTGCCCAACCTGAAGGGCATGAAGGTCTCCACCGACGATATGAAGATCTTTGGCGATCTCTGCGCCGCAAGTTTCGACGAGGACTTCACGATGATATCCGGGGCAGAGACCTCCTTCCTTCCGGGCCTATCGCTCGGCGCCGGAGGCGTAATAGGGGAGGGCTGCAACACATACCCCCAGGTGCTGAGGGCGGTCTTCGACCACTTCATGGCCGGTGAACTTGCATCCGCCGCCAGGGCCCAGTTCCTAGTGAACCGCACCCTGAAGGTCTGGGCCGGGATGGACTCCGCCCTGGTCGGGAAAAGCTACCTGGCCGCAAAGGGCGTCAAGATCAAGCCCATACCCAGGAGGAGGAAGGTGGACGTGGAGCCGAGGCTGGACGCGTTCGAAAAGGCAATCGACTCGGCCGTGGCTCCCTTCAAGAAGGACTAGATCCGGCTAGTCCAGGACAATTTCCTCTAGATCCCTGCAGTTATTCCTGATTGTAACTGGCGTAGTGCTGGATGCCTGGGCGACCTCGCTCTGGTTAACCTTCATCCCGGCCTCCACCGAGGAGAGATATATGGCCGCACCGGCCACCCCTATGGGGTTCTTTCCAGATGTTACCCCGGCGGCAATTGCCTCCCGGAGCATTCCGGCGGCCCTCTCCTGGACCTCCCCGGGTAGGTTTAGCCTCGAGGCGAGGGTCCTGACGTAGTCAAGGGGTGTTGACGGGGGAACCCGTATACCGAGCTCCCTCTGAAGTATCCTGACGACGCCACCGACCTCCTTCCTGCGGTTGGCGCCTGCCACCTTGGCAAGCTCCTCCAGGGTACGGGGCAAACCGAACTGCCTTGCAGCCAGGTATATGCAGGCCGCAACTGTCAGCACGATAGATCTGCTCTTGGGAATGTCCTTCTCAAGGGCTTTCCTGTATAGCAGGGCGGCTGACTCGATGACGTTCTTGGGAACTCCCAGCTGGCCGCCCATCCTGTCCATCTCGAACAGGGCTATGGCAAGGTTGCGGTCCTTGGATTCGGATGTCCTGGACCTTGCGTCCCACTTCCTCAGCCGGTCCATGTTCCTGGCCATCTGGGGCTTCAGGGGGGATCCCGCTGCGTCGTAGTCCCTGGGATCTATTACGGTTGAAAGTCCCTTGTCGTGGAACCTCAGTGTCGAAGGGGCACCGGTCCTCTGCCTGCGGTTAATGGACTCGGCGTCAAATGCCCTCCACTCGGGGCCGGTCTCAAGCATTCCATCCTCGAGAACCAGACCGCAGCTCCCGCAGACGATCTCGCCCCTTCCCGGGTCGCTGTACCGCCTTTTGGAGCCGCACTCGGGGCACTTTGGCTTCGTTTCAATTTCATCTACTAATGTTGATGACATTTAACATTTCCTCGGAGAGACGCACTAAGAAGCAGAAGCACTTGTCTCGCGCAGTATTACAGGGCCATCTAGGTCTCTCCTGTTAGTATATATATATGGAACATCTATATAAATGAATCGTTTTTCAGTATTTGCCACGAAAACATGCAATGTTTTTTATGTACCTACAGTGGTTACATGCAACCAAGGGTGTACACATAAAGCCATTGCACGGTCCCCGCTCCCGATCCCCGGCGGATGCCGGCCCTTTACCTCTTCATAACAACCCGGGCGCCAGATGGCAAGCTTTTATAGTTCCCGGACCCGGTCTGGGGTAAATCCAGAGGAATAAAGAATGGAAAATGTGCAGATTGATGATGGAGTCTACTGGGTCGGTGCCGTTGACTGGGACCGCAGGACCTTTCACGGTGCCCACCACCAGACGCCGGTGGGAACGACCTACAACGCGTACCTCCTGGTGGACGAAAAGATCGCGCTGGTCGATGCAATCCACCGGTCCTTTGCGGACGAGCTCCTCGACAGGATATCCGGGATCGTGGACCCCGCGAAAATTGACTACATGGTGGCCAACCACGGGGAACCCGACCACTCCGGGTCGATACCGCAGGTGATGGACATGGCAAAAAACGCCACCCTAGTCTGCACCGAGAAGGGCAAGGTATCAATCTCCACCCAGTACCACAGCCAGTGGAAGACCAAGACGGTCCACAGCGGCGACCAGATGTCCCTGGGAAAGAAGACCCTCGCCTTCATGGAGGCCCCCATGCTCCACTGGCCTGACTCGATGTTCACCTACGTACCCGAGCTCGAGCTCCTCATGCCCAACGACGCCTTCGGCCAGCACATCGCCTCCAACGGGCGTTTCGATGACCAGGTCGACGAGTGCAAGCTCATGGAGGAGGCCAAGTCCTACTACGCCAACATCCTCACCCCCTTCAGCAACCTGGTCCTGAAAAAGCTCAACGAGGTCCAGGAGGCCGGCATCAAGATAAAGACGATCGCGCCGAGTCACGGCATTATCTGGAGGAAGGACCCCGGAAAGATCATCTCCGCCTACTCCCGGTGGGCCAGCGGCGAGGCAGCCGAAAATAACGCCCTTATCGCCTACGAGACGATGTGGGGCGGCACCGAGGCCATGGCCAGGAGCATCCTTGAGGGACTGACCAGCCGGGGGATCAGCGCCAAGCTCATGAAGCTTTCCGCCACCCCGCGCTCCGAGGTCATCTCCGAGCTCCTTGGGGCAAGGGCAATACTCATCGGGTCCCCCACCCTGAACAACGGTGTCTCGCCCCAGGTGGCGGAACTGCTCTCAGAGCTGAAGGGCCTCAGGTTCAAGGGCAGGATCGGGGCGGCCTTCGGATGCTATGGATGGGGAGGCGGCGGGAACAGGGTCATATCCGCTGCCCTGGAGAAGGCCGGAATAAAGGAGGCAATGGAGCCCCTTGCGGTCAACTGGCACCCGGGTGAAAAGGAGCTGGGTGATTGCTTCGACTTCGGCGCCAGGATGGCCGGGGCGCTCCTCGCCTCAGACTGACTTCCCGATACCGATCCTGAGGGTCTCAACCTTCTTTGGACCAAGGTGAACTTTTATCGAACAGCCATCGATTTCCAGCTCACCGGAGGGGTTCTCCTCCATATCGGTTCTCACGGCCCTGCTCACGGGGACGGATAGACTCAGGGACCCATTTACATCCCTGCCGGTCGGGTTATAGACCCTGACAACCAGGTCACCCCCAACCTCGGCCAGCTTCACGCAGCTGAGCAGAAGATCCCCCGGGAAAAGCTCCATCAGGCCCCAGCTTTTTGGCATTGCCCCCCCGTGCTTCCCGACCTGGGCCACCGCCATTGGGATGTTCAATCTCTCGGCCTCCAGCTGGACACCGGCCCCGTCCCAGGCACCATCGTGGGGCATGATGGCATATGTGAACTCGTGCTTCCCCGGGCACTGGGAGAGCTCCATCTCGGGGTGCCTCTCCCACTTCCAGGCGACGGTCGATAGCGCGATCTCGTATGCCCTCATAAGCGTCACGTATATCGTCCTCCCTGGATCCTCCGAAACCTCGTACTCCCTGAGCCCCTCGTTGAGTATGCACAGCCCCCTCTCCCCGTCGCTCACGTCGACGAAGCGCTGCTGGGGGGAGGAGGTGTTCCAGCCGCCGACCCAGGGGGTGTCGTCTCCCCTCTCAATCGCCCTCTCGACGACGTCGAAGGCGCTCTCGGCGTGGCATTTCTCCACGTCCAGGCCGGTCGGGAATGCAACCCTCAGCCTGTGGTCCCTGCAGCAGTTGTCGAAGGCAGTTTTCACCTCCAGGAACCTGGCCCCCCTCCTCAGGGTCACCTGGGAGGATACCTCGAATTCCGCCTCCTCGCTGCTCCTCCCGGCGGTATTGCCCTCGCCGTCCAGCCTCCTGACCTCGTCCGAGCCGGCCTCGTCCAGACAGAGTGGTATGCTCATCCTCGTGTCGATCCTGAAGCTCGAGACGAGATGGCCACTCTCCACCACCGAGATGACCTTCGGGGCCCCGCGGCTGCTGATAGTCCTGTCGTGGGCAGGGGGTATGTGCCTCCAGGCCATGCCGGCCTCCCCGTCATCAACGAAGGAGTTCAGGCCCTCGAACCTCGCGCCGGATGCCTTATCCTCAACCGACAGGGTGCCATCGGGCTCAATTCTGACCCTGAGGAACTCGTTCTCCATGCTGCTGGGTCCCGTGACCATCGACCTGGGGGTCCTGGCCTGCTCCTCGTCCTTCCTCACCAGGAAGGTCCTGTAGCCCATGGCCGGCACGCCCTCTGCGAGGAAGTGAAGGCCGATTTTCTCCGAGGGAACCTCAACAGTCGCGTCGTTGAGCTGCCTCAGGACGGGGTGGGACTCGACGGCGCTGAAAGCCTGGTGCGGGACCCTCCCGCCCGAGTCCCCGTCAACGATCGAAAAGTACTCGTAATCGTGTTCCAGGGGCAGGTCGACGTATGCCGTTATCACCTCGGACCTCTCGAATGGCAGGGGGTTGAACACCGTCAGTATCACCACATCGCCAGGGACGTCGGAGTTGTCCACCATCATCTGGAGGTTCTGCATCGCACGCCTTGAAACCCCCCTGGAGATGTTGATAACCTGGTCCAGCCGGTAGTTCATGTCCCTCTCTATCTGGTCCACCCCCGTCCCCGCGATGCTGTCGTGGGGGTGGCACTTCAAGAGGTGCTTCCACGCGTGGTCCAGGATCGCGCTGGGGTACTCGTGGCCCAGGGCGTAGGCCATGGAGCAGAGGGGCTCCGCCTGCCTTTGCAGGGCGTTCTCCGCCCGGGTGTTGGCTCGCTTCATCCTCGTCCTGCTGGAGGTGACCTCGTGGTAGAGGTAGGCTGCTCGGCCGTACATGTTAGGCGTCCGCCTCTCCCCTCTCAGCACCTCCAGGTCCCCCACGCTGGCCTTCAGCCTCTCGAGGTAATCCTCCAGGCTGGACATGAATATACTGTCCGGGGCGACCATGTCCTTGGCCATCTCAACCAGCTCGAGCTCCTTTTCATCGGGCCCGTAGCTATCGTGGCCCAGCATGTACGCGAACACGTTTGTCGAGCAGGCTTCGATCTCCTTTTTCTTCAACTTCTCCAGACCCGATTCCAGCTTTCCACCGTCAAGGTGCTTCGCCGGGTCGAGGAAGAAATAGTGGCTGCCGTGATCAGCCGGTCCGCAGAGATGGAAGGGTAGCCCGCCCTCTCCCCATGAGTACTCCCTCTCGAGCTTCTCCTTGAGGTAGACCGAGGGCCTGTATACGTCGAAGAAGAAGTTATACCTGGCGAAGGAGCCCATCCTGGTCCCCATTATCCTCGTGCCATCGGCCCCCTCCAGGATGAACTCCGATGGAACCTCGTCCAGGGTTACCCCGTGGTAGAACAGGATGGTTTCGATCCCGAAGCCGGCGTATATCTGGGCCATCTGGGAGTTCTGCCCGTATGAGAAGGGGCTGTACCCGGCCTTCATGACCCCGCCAAGCTCCCGGGCCACCCTGTGTCCGACCAGGAGGTTCCTGACCAGTGACTCCCCGTTGACGTTGAACTCCTCGGGGCAGGTGTACCACGGGCCGACCAGGAGCCTGCCGGAGGATACCTGGGCCCTTATCCTCTCCGAGTTCTCGGGGCGGACCTCCAGGTAGTCCTCTATCGGAACCGTCTGGGAGTCCATGAGGAATGACCTGTACTCGGGGTGTTTCTCCAGTATCTCCAGGAGACCATCCATCAGCTCGACCAGCTGCATCCTCGTCTCCTGGTAATCGTAGAGCCACTCGCGATCCCAGTGTGTATTCGGTATGACGTGCATCTCGTATCCATCGGCCAAGGCAGTTGCCCTCCTGACGATGGGCCTCCCTTCATGGCTATTAATCTATCGCATCAGGAAGAAGGCCATGCATCATTCTATACCCAGCTCCTTGGGAGCTCTCACACCGTCACCCATCAATTTCAACCAGGTACCTGCCGAAGAAGGTGACACCATCCCACTTGCCCGGTCGGCCTTCGATGGGAGCTCAACATCCCATGCGATACCGTATGCGCCGCGCGGGCCCTCCGGACCGTTGATCGAGATCTCGGCCCGGGCCGAAGCTTACCTCCACGTCGGAGCGAATAGGGGGGCGCGCCACAATATTCGGAGTACCAGACGTCTTCTGAAGTCGACCTCGTGAACCACGGGCCCGGGTTGGGGAATCAAACTTTAAAGGGAAGTATTGCGGTTCACAGCCACGGTCGATTTTCATGTCCGATGGCGATGATGAACACAAGGAAGTTCACGTGATATGCAATACCCACTGGGACAGGGAGTGGGTGTACCCCTCCGCGGAGACCCGGCTCCTCCTGCTGGACTTCATGGACGAGCTCCTGGGAATCCTGGACGACCAGCCGGATTTCCACTCGTTTCTCATGGACTCCCAGGTCCTCTGCGTCGACGACTACCTGGAGATGAGGCCCGACGACAGACCCAGGGTGGAGAAGCACGTCAAGTCGGGTCGCCTCCAGATCGGCCCCTGGTACAGCCTCCCGGAGGAGTACATAGTGAACGGGGAGTCACTGGTCAGGAACCTGCTGATAGGGCACAGGGCCTCCGCTTCACTGGGGAAGACTATGAAGCTCGGCTACACCCCTTTCTCGTACGGCCAGACCTCCCAGATGCCGCAGATATACCGGGGATTCGACATCGACACGATCATCTTCTACAGGGGTATCAACACAGAGCACTCCGAGTACATCATGGAGGGCGTGGATGGCTCCAGGGTCGTCGGGACCCGGTTCGGGTGCCTCTCCCGCTTCAGCTACTACTTCTACGTCTACAGGGTCCTCAGGCACAACATGAGCAGGGACGAGTGGTGGTACGACTGGGACAGGGGGGCACTGCCCTTCAAGCTCTGCAATGTCACCCACCCCAGGGCCCACTGGTACATACTCGATCCCTCCAAGAAGCTTCTGCAGTGGGAGAAGCTCCCGGCCCAGGTCGAGCGACTGGTAAAGGACGAGTCCGAGCACTTCTCCACCAGGTACATCGCCTGCATGCAGGGCTTCGACTCATCCTCCCCTGATCCCCTGGAGAGGGAGATAATCCTCAAATCCCAGGAGGCCCTGGGCGACAGGCACACGATCATCCAGAGCAGTTTAGAGGATTACATGGCCAGGCTCAAGGAGGCCATCAGGGACAGGGACGTGGAGGTCATCACGGGTGAGAGCAGGGACCCCGGGGCCACGGGGAAGTGGACCCACCTGATGGGCGACGTGATATCGAGCCGGACCCGGATCAAGAGGGCGAACAACCTCTCCGAGAACGAGCTCCAGAGGTGGGCCGAGCCCTTCCAGGCAATCGCCCTCACGCTGGGAGGGAACTATCCTGCTGGACCCTTCGAGATGGCCTGGAAATATCTCATGAAGAACCACCCCCACGACACCATCTGCGGCGCCGGGGTGGACCAGATGGAGAGGGACATGATGTTCCGCTTCGACCAGGTTCGTATCCTCTCCCAGGGCCTCATGCGGAGGGGTTTCGAGGCAATCCAGAGGAGGATCGACACCTCCGGCCTCGATATGAGGGACTCGGTCCTCACCGTATTCAACCCATCCCCCTTCCCCAGGTCCGGGGTGCTCAGCCTGCTGGTCGACCTCCCCTACGAGTGCTTCTACGAGGACTTCTCCATCGAGACCCGGGAGGGGGAGAGGGCACCCGTACAGGTAGTCACCAGCTACCCCTACGGGAACCTAGTACGGAACCTCCAGGATATCAGCCTTGAGCTCAGGTCCGAGAGGGTGAAGCTTCACCTCATGGTCGAGGACGTGCCCCCACTGGGCTACAGGACCTACCACATAAAGCACCAGGAATCCACCCCGGGAACCATGGAGTCCCTGGTGAAGAGGCCCAACTCCATGGAGAACGAGCACATCAGCGTGAGGATCAACGACAATGGGACGGTGGACATCACCCGGAAATCGACGGGCCACGAGTTCAGGGGTCTCCACTACGTCGAGGACTCGGGCGAGGTGGGCCACTCCTGGATCCACATGGCGCCAGACCACGACGAGGTCATAAACAGCCTCGGCACCCCTGCCGAGATCTCCCTGGAGGAGGAGGGCCCCCTCCTGGCCAGGTACAGGGTCGAGTACAGGATGCTCATCCCGGAGGACATCGTCAGCGAGGAGCAGGGCGTCGAGCCCAGGCCCCACAGCCCCGCCTACCACGACCCCGCGCAACCCTCGACCAGGAGGTCGGATAACCGAAAAGAGATGATAGTGCGCTCCTGGTTCACCCTGAGGAGGGGCCAAAAGTACCTGGACGTCCATACCCGGTTGGACAACCCTTGCAGGAACCACAGGGTCAGGGTAGCCTTCCCGACCGGGGTCGAGGCCACCCACTCCCACGCCGAGGCGGCCTTCGACGTCATCGAGAGGGAGATCGTCAGGACGCCCAAGAACCCCTACTTCAACAGGGAGAACCCCCAGTACCCGAACCACAGGTTCGTGGACATAAGCGATGGAAGGGCCGGACTGGCGCTGATCAACGACGGCATACGGGAGTACGAGGCGAAGGACGACGAAGACAGGACCCTCTACCTGACCCTGCTCAGGGGTTACGTCTTCAGGAACTCCCCAATAATAGACAGGTGGGACGTCTACCCCGAGATGGAGCTCTCCCAGTGCCTGGGGGAGAACGAGTGGCGCTACGCAATCTATCCCCACGAGGGCGACTGGGAGAGCTCGGGCGTCTACGAGCAGGCGGACAACTTCAACCTCGGCATGGAGGCGGCCCAGGCCGGCGTCCACGAGGGTGACCTTCCCTGGGAGCTCAGCTTCTTCTCCCTTGAGCCCGGTGACCTTGCTCTCTCAGCGCTGAAGAAGTGCGAGGACAGGGATTCGATCATTATGAGGATATTCAACCCGACGGACAAGGAAATCGAGGCCACCGTTACATCATGCCGGCCCGTGAAGGGGGCATGGATTACCAACATGAACGAGGAGAGGCGGGAGGAACTCCAACCAGACGGGGGCACCATCCCGATCAAGGTTGGCAGGAAGAAGATAGTGACACTTGAGATAGAGATCTAGCCCCTCTCAAGATCCACCACGATTACCTCGTACTCGTCCAGGACAGGAAGCACGATTAGCCGGTTCGCCCCCGAGTTTGATACCTCCATCTCGGTTCCCGACCGCAGGGCCCGGGCAGTGCGGTTGACCTCCAGGCCGTGAAGGGTGATCCCCACATCCCTGAGCCTGACCACCTTCTCCATTGGTCTCGTCATCTCCCCGGTGAAGTTTACCAGGTGGACCATCAACCTTCCCTCCTGTCTCCTGAGAACGACCTCCACGCTGGAGGGGCAGTTCTCAAGCGTCACCAGCTTCCCGGCCAACAGGTCGGCGGTCGCGGAGATGATCCTCCTGTAGTCGGGGTTGTGGTAGGTTCCGTAGTGCTCGAAGAAATTTCCCGCCATGTACATGCACCGGCCATTGCCGTACTCGTGGAGGAGAAGTGCGGGTTTGTCCGTCAGCGGGGGCAGCTCGTGGTACCTCGCGGGCATCTTTCCATGGTACAGGGCCAGGGGGGTCGCCCCAGTGGTCCTGACATCCATCCCGTACACAGGGGAAGGTAGCTGAAGGTCGCTCAGCTCTCCCCGCGGAATCAATACCCCGGGGGAGGTGACCCTGAAGTAGTCAAGCATCATGGGGCCGAAGGTTCCCCCGACGGACTCAGCGCCGAGGACCCTGGATAGCCCGAAGCCCTCCCTGGGGTCACCGAACTGGTCGTACATGGAGGTCTCGAAGCTTGCCACCAGGTTACCCCCTCCCCTCACATAATCATCGATTGCCTCCAGGACATCATCTCCCATGCAGGCGCAGTTGGGGGCGAACAGGAGATCGTACTCCCCGAGGCACCCTTCCTCCGCGGCGATGTCGTCGATGACGGCGGATGGAACGTGGGAGCGGAGGAGGGCCTCGTAGCAACCCTTGAAGCTGGCGAAGAAATCACCGGCGGCGGACCTCTTCTCCAGCGACTTCCCCTGGGGGGTGAAGTCCGTCACCGGCACGCTGGCCCTGTAGAAATCGGCGGTTCTGCTGGACCAGAGGATGGCCACCCTCGCCAGTGGCCTCGACCCGGCGAGTACATCCTCGTTCTCGCGGAGAAACCGGTTCATCTCCCCGGCTGCCAGGGCCCCGGGACGGTCAGAGGATTTGAGGGATATCCCGTACCAGGGGCTCGCACCGTTGGCCACCGTGTCTGCGAAGAGAAGGCGGGTCTCCGTTGGTGACAGGAGGTACTCGTCCCAGCCCTTGTTCGCCCCTGCTATGAAGACAACTGTGGGCTTTCCACCCGACTGGGTCTCAAGGAGCCTTGCGGTCATGCCCGGCTTCCAGAGGGGTGATGTCCTGAGGTCGTAGTAGAGAAAACCCCCCTCCGCCCCGAGTATGTCCTGGTGGTGCATGAGTCTCCGGTTATCCCTTGCCGCCGGCCAAGCGGGGCCGACTCCCGTGCAGTTCATGTAGATCACCGCCCCGGGTTTTTCCTCAATCAGGGTTCTGCGGGCGTCCTCCAGGTACCGCCTGATGCTCTCGTAGCGGAACTCTATGAAGTTCCTCCATGCCGGGTCCTTCCAGTCCTCCTCGGCGGGAATCGGCGTCCCGTACTCCTCCTGGAAGGCCGCGCTGCAGCTATCGCAGTGGCAGGCTCCCGGGGCGAATATCGGGCCGTCCAGGAAAATCCCCTCGATGTCGTATTTCGCCAGGTCCCTGATCCCCTGGAAGGACCACTCCCTCCACGCGGAGTTGACGCACGGGGCGCAGCCTGATCCGTAGAGATCCTCTATCACCCCGCCCCCCCGGACGCACCTGCAGCCACCCGGGATGTCGAAGACCGAAATCCCTTTGAAGCCAGTGTACGTTGTAGTATATCATGACGTTTATCCCATTCCGATGGGCCTCCGGCAGGTACTCGCCCAGGAAGTCCCGGGGCACCTCGTCGGCTAACCGGCTTTTGTAGTAGAAGATCCCCTTCTCACCACCGTACACGTCGCTGCACGTGATGTGCTCGGCGTTAAAGCCCAGCCCGGACTTCATCCCGGCCAGTCCGGAGGGATCCAGCTTGCCCATCTCCCCGGCCCCGTAGATACCCAGGTCCGCGATCGTCATCATTCCCCGGTGCCACTCTGACCTCGACAAGAAAAACCGCCTTCTGCGGTTTACGCCCATCTCCCCCTTTTAAAGTTTGAGTGGATGATCCGGAAGAGCTGGAGAGCAATATGCCCGATGGTAAATCCGAAGCGAGACCTGCTTACGGATGAGTCTCAGATGACCCGGTCTACCACCCGGGATACCAGCCGTTGTATCGCATGTGCCGGAGCCGCATTCTATTGGGGTCTCTCACACCTGATCACTGGCTTATCATCCTAAGATCTCCCTTTCTATCCTCGACGAAGATTTGGGCCTCCAGGGTTGAGAGGCTGGTAACACCATCGTGAATCATCTCAGCGAGATGGGAAATATCAAATTCCGTTACCACGCGTCTTGTCGGTGTATCGAAGGTGATCTCGTACCTCCTATCAGCGGCAGCATTTAGCCGATTCATACTGGTAGGATAGTTCTTTAAATCCCTGTAGCTCAGTGAAACGACAATCCAGGCCGGGCCCTTCCCACCACGATGATTATCCACACTGAAACTGACTCTTACGCTGTAAACCGGGATATGCTCGTCGCCGTACTGGATAGACCCTGTCTCGTAGGGTTCGATGCCTGAAATTCGTGCACTTAGATCCATCTCTCTGTTGATAATGTAGGTATATGCCGCTATGAGAACTATCACAAGTACTAGCAGAACTGCTGGTACATATTTCATCCAGCCCAATCATTAATCCCTGCTGGTTTCTCGCTTAAAGAGGATATAACTTTGATTCTATTCATCCCCCCCGTTCAATCAGGCTGGATAAACCCTTCAGTCCGTTAACCGGAAGATATCATCAGGATCGCCTTTTTATTTAGCCAAGGGAGGGGTATTAACATGGTGCTCGACGAGACCACGAGGAAGGCATACCTCGAGTTCTACGAATACGATCTCGACTTCCCCTTCCAGCTCGAGATATCCGAGGGCGAGACCCGGGGCAGCTGCACGCTCCACGAACTCACCCTCGAGTCGGCTCACGACGAGATGGTGCCCGCGGTCTACGCCCGGCCGGCGGACCCGGGCCAATACCCAGCCCTCGTCTTCCTCCACGGGAGGGGCGGGAACAAGGGGGACAACCTAGATATTGCCCCCCTGATCACCGGCGCGGGCTACGCCGGGATATCCATCGACTGCCAGTACCACGGGGAAAGGAACCCACGGGGAAAGAACATCTACTCGGAGTATGCCTACTCGGACAGGGACGCCATGCTCCAGACCGTCATCGACGGGCGAAGGGCCGTGGACTTCCTCAAGTCCAGGGAGGAGGTTGATCCCGAGCGCATCGGGCTCCTGGGGGGCAGCATGGGAGGAATCCTCGGGACCCTCCTGGCCGCCGTGGAGAGGAGGATAAGGGCGTCGGTCCTGCTTGTCGCCGGTGGTAACTGGGAGATACTCGCCAGCAAGAGCCAGCACCCCGATGGTAAAAACCTCAGGAAGAAGTCGGTCGACCCAAAGAGGCTTGCCAGAGTCATGGCTCCCGTTGACCCCATCAACCTCGTCGACCTGATCAGCCCCAGACCAGTTCTCTTCCAGCTCGGGCTCAAGGACGATGTCGTCCCGGCCGAGACGGGTCGTCTCCTGGTGGAGGCGGCGGGGGAGCCAAAGGAGGTTGACTGGTACGACTCCGGCCACGGGCTCCCCATGGAGAGGGTCGTTCCCAGGGTTCTATCCTGGCTCGAGGAGAACCTGAAGAACCCCTAGGCCTCACTTCGCCAGCCCTGGCAGCCCGGCTGCAGCCAGTATTCCCCTCAGCTCCTTGATCTCGGTCTCGTCCAGTGAAGATGTGGGGGGCCTGGTTGGGCCTCCCACCAGCCCGGCCAGGTCCATGGCGGCCTTTATAACGTGGGACTCGCCCCCCTTGCGGGACCCGATCTTGACCCTGAAGTCGTAGAAGGGCCAGTTCAGCCTGTCCACCATGTCCAGGGCCCTCCTGCAATCGCCGTCCTCAAGTGCCGAGAACAGGTCCAGCTCGTGCTCGGGCCAGAAGTTCGCCTCGTGGCTTATGAACCCCCTTGCCCCGAGTGGCCTCGTCATGACCGGCGAGGCCGAGTTGTCGATGAACGAGACCCTCTCGCCGTAGAGCCGGAAGCCCTTCTTGAACTCGAAGAGGCTGGGCGATGACCACTTTATGCAGACGATGTTATCGAGCTCGACCAGCTTGCCAAGCAGGTCGGTGTCTATATTGTATCCCTCCCAGTAGGTGTTGTAGACCATTATGGGTATGTCGACCGAGTCGTTGATGGCCTTGAAGAACTCGAAGACGTCCCTGGCCGTCGGGTTGTAGTAGAAGGGAGGGGATGCCTGTATTCCGTCAGCACCTATCTCCTTTGCGTGCTTTGCCAGATCGATGGCGGCCATGGGGTTCGTGTGCTGGACGCCGACGAAGACAGGAACCCTTCCACCGGCCTCCTTCACAATGGTCCCGGCGACCTTCTTCCTCTCCTCGTGGTCGAGGGAGGGGAATTCCCCGCCTGCACCCACTGCCAGGAGAAATCCCGACTCCTTCCCCATGCCCTTTGACACCGAGTTGGCGACGTTCTTCTTCAGCCCAGAAAGGTCAAGTGACAGGTCGTCCTTGAAAGTGGTCAGCACCGGGGCAACGGGGCCCTTCAATCTCTCCACGTCTACCATTTCAACTCTCTCCGCCCGGAACTCACCGGACCAGTAGAAATCTGTTTGCTTCGTCGCTCCCGCGAATACACATTCATATCCCGGATCGTCTGCAATCCACCATGGATCTGCCCGAGGAAATGCTGATCTCCTTCGCCGTGGGGCCCGGCAGGATGTCCCTGGAGGGCACAGGTATCCCCGACCCGGGAGATGGGATCCTCCTCAAAGTGGCCTACTGCGGGATATGCGGGAGCGACAGGAGGCAGCTTCTATCTCGCCGCGAGGGCGAAAAAAACACCATGGGACACGAGGTCGTCGGCGAGGTCGTTGCCACCCCAGGTACTGAGGAGCTCCAAGGCAGAATGGTCGGGGTCGCTCCCCGCATCGGGTGTGGCGGATGCTCCCCCTGCTCCAGGGGATTACCAAACCTCTGCAAGAACACCATGATCATCGGCTACCAGGTCCTGGGAGGGTTCTCGCAATACATGGCCATCCCTCCGGAGGCAATCGGGGGTGGTAACATCGTGCCTCTTCCGGGGGGAATAGATCCCATCCTGGGCGTGCTGGCCGAACCCCTCTCTTGCGTCATAAACGGGCTCGAGCTTTCCGGTCCCGGGAAGGGCGACTCGATACTGGTGTACGGGGCGGGCCCCATGGGACAGATGTTCACGATCATGTCCGGGGAGATCACCCGGGATATATGCGTCGTGGAACCCGACCGGAGCAGGCGCGAATTCGCCATATCCCACGGCGCAACGGAGGCATTTACCCCCGGTTCGCGGGAGATCCCCGAGGCCGATACCATCATAGTAGCATGTTCCAGCGAGAGGGCATACGAGGAAGCCATAGAGAGAGCCCCGGCGGGTGCAAGGGTCAACCTCTTCGGGGGGCTGTCTGATGGTATAGAAATCAACTCCAACCTCATCCACTACAGGCAGCTCACCGTCCACGGGACCTCGGGATCCACCCCTGAGCAGTTCGCAGGTGCCATGGAGGCCCTGGTCCGAATTCCGGAGCTTCGCGAGATCATCACCGATACCGTGGGATTCCAGGCCCTGGAGGATACCGTACTATCAGGTCCCCCAGGTGGGGGATTGCACTTAAAGTCCGTCCTGGATCCCTGGCTCTGACTTCAGCTTCTGGCCCACATCCTGCGAACTGTCCCGGCGGACCCCTTGGGCCTTCTCTCGAGATCGTAGAGCCCGTAGGCAATCCGGAACTCGTAGTCCCACTCGAAGCGCCTGTGCACGTCCGAGTCCTGGAAACACCAGATGAAGCCACCCACAAAATGGGGCTCCTTCATCATGCCCTCCCAGTAGTTCTCGATCAGCCTGGCCTGGTACTCCTCCCCGGGGAAGTAATCGGTCTCCAGCCCCCTAATGGCCCAAGAGCCGAATTCCCCTGCCAGGATGGGCTTGTCGGGGTACTCGGCCCTGAGCTCCTCGAACCTCTCGTGCATCCTATCCGTCAGGGAGTGGAGGGTGTCGACCTGGGGCGTCTTTGCCCCGATGTAGATGTTCACCGCACACAGGTCGGTCCGCTCGAAGACCCTGTCCCCGGGCCAGCAGTTGCTGACCTCGACAACGGGACGCGTCGGGTCCATTTCGTGGGCCATGTCCACGAGCTCGAGGTTGCCGGCAACGGTCATCTCGGTCAGCTCCCTGTGCTTCTCATCGTCGATCCTGGGCATGGTCATGTTCTCGTTGCTCACGCTCCACATCAGAACGCACGGGTGGTTACGGTAGTTACGTATCATCTCCGCCAGCTGGGACTTGGCCGCGTCCAGGGCCTCCGGGGAATCGGCCTTAACTGCGGGCCTCCCCCACTGGTAGAGGGGCACCTCGCAGCAGAGCATTATGCCCATCTCGTCGCAGAGCTCGAAGGTCCTCGGGGAGTACGGGTAGTGGCACCTGAGGGCATTTGCCCCCAGCCCCTTGACCAGCTCAAGGTCTCGCAGTAGGTCCTCCTCCCTCTCCCTGTGGCCGGTCACGGGGTACTCCGGGTGGCGGTTCAGGCCCTTTACCAGCAGGGGTTCCCCGTTCAGCATCAGCTCTGGTCCCCTTACCTCGATGGACCGAATGCCTATCCTCGTACTCCACCTGTCCCTCACGATCCCGGTTCCAGGTTCCCTCAGCTCTATATTCAGGGAATAGAGGTAGGGTTTCTCGGGTGACCACAGCTTTGCGCCTGGCACCGTGATGACCAGTTCCACCGACCCCCGGTCGCCCGAGAACTCGACCTGGCACTCCGAGCCGCCCGCTGGACGCCCCTCGGGGTCCTCCAGCTCCGCGGAGAGGGTGAGTCCACTGGAAACCCCCTCGTCTGCCACCTCTGCCCTCACAAGCACCCTCCACTCTCCGTCCCCGGGAACGGTCTCCACGGCGACCTCCTCCAACCTGGTCTTGCCAGTGACTATTAGAGATGTGGACCGGTAAATCCCACCGTAGTTCCACCAGCCGTACTCACCACCCGGGCACCTCTCGGGCTTTGGCAGGTTATCCACCGATACTGCCAGGATGTTCTCCTCCCCGAACCTGAGGAGATGGTGTATGGGTATCGAGAATGGCGTGTAACCCCCCTCATGGACGCCGGCCCTCTCGCCGTTGACGTACAGGACCGTCCTGTAGTTCGCGGACTCACAGTAAAACTCGACCCTCATCCCCTCCCAGCCCGCGGGAATTTCGACCCCTCTCCTGTACCATCCGTATCCCTCGTAGCTCCAGAGCTCTGGCACGGCCTTGTTCCAGGTGTCCGGCACCCGGTAGTCGAGCCAGCCCCCGTCGTCGAAGTCGGGTTCTATCCACCCTATGTCCCCCCTGGACCTGAATTCCCCGGGTGAATCGGGGTCGAAGGAGGGGTTCATGAAGCGCTGGTTCGATTCCAGCTCCGGGAATGCAGGGCAGAACTTCCAGGTTCCATCTAGACTGACCTTTTGACGCATGAAAACACCATGGTATGGTCATGCTGCAAGGGCATGCAATAAAAACAACTTCCCCGTTTATTAATATCCAGTGGAGTGGGATTTTCGCAATTGAAGTCGACCCGTTCCTGTATACCTCTTAATCTATCTCGGACCAAAAAATATCGAGGAAAGAAATGAACCGACAAATCCTCTACTCCCTCACGTTCGCGGTCCTGATGTCCTCCCTCTTCCCCGTGATGGGCCAGGGCCTCCACACCGAGTGGAACCTCACCGTTGGCTCGGGCTGGGATGTATCACCCAGGGTCCACGACCTCGACCTTGACAGAAGGGACGAGGTGATCTCGATTGCCTCCGGAGACCCCCCGGTGATATACTGCATCGAATACGATGGGTCAGTCAAGTGGCAGGCAGATCTATCGGGTACCGAGGGTATCGGGGTGGCACTGGGCGACCTCACGGGGAACTCGAGGCTGGAGGTGGTGGCCGCTTGCTCGGACCCCTCTGGATCTCACGTATGGGCCTTTGACCGAACCGGGCAGCTTCTCTGGACCTACGAGCTCGAGGGCAGGTGCACATCCTCGCCCCTCGTTGCGGACCTGGACTGGGATGGAAGGGACGAGGTCCTAGTCTGCGGGGAGGGGAGCGGCCTGAACTGCATTGATGGGGCCACCGGGAACCTGCTCTGGACCACTCCCAAGAGAATTCCCAACATGAACTACATCTCGGTCGCCGATATCGGGAGGGCCGGGGTCATCGACGTCCTGTGGCTCCAGAACAAGACCGGCTCAATCTGGATTATAGACTCGAAGAGCGGGGAGACGAAGAGGACACTGAATGGAACCGCGGAGGTTTCCTACTTCGGGCAGGTGATGGTGGGTGACCTAGAGTCCGACGGTTACCTCGACCTGGTGGTCTCCACCGGGGAGGAGATATATTGCATGGACCCGACCTCACTCTCAATCAGGTGGCAGGTCGAACTCCAATCCAGATACCAGGGAGCACTGGGCGATGTGGACGGGGACGGTGAGCTGGAGATCCTAATACCGGGCCATGGAATGGTCGTCTGCCTCGAGGCCTCCGGAGATCAGAAATACTCGATGCCCATCGAGACGGGCGGATGGATGGGTTCAATTTCCCTGGGCGACATTGACGGGGACGGGTTCCAGGAGGTCCTGGTTGCTGACCACATGACACAGGTGATCTATGGTCTTGATGGCAATACGGGGTATGTTGAGCTATCTTACGCATCCGACAAGGGAGGGCTGTTCAACGGCCCGGACGCTCCCTGCATCGCCGATGGCGACTGGGACGGTCTTGTCGAGGTCTACGTGGTGACAGCCTTCGAGGAAAAATCACCGATACTGTCGATGGAATCCGATTCCTCCGGGTCATCACACCACGAGTGGCCGCAGCTCCTTCACGACTGGCGTGGCACCGCCAACCACGAGACCACCCTCATAACGGTTCCGGAGGGATTGCTGTTTCTGGTACCACTGGGGGCTTTAGCACTTTATCGCCGGTCTAGATGATCTCAAAGAGGTCTTCCGAGGTGCAGGAGACGGTCCTGGGACCCACCTTCCTGCAGGGTGGCCTGACCCTGTCGGCGGATGATTCGTACTTGAACTCCCGCCTGAGCTCGTATGGAGGGTCGACCACGAAGGGGGTTATGGAGTCCCTGAGGCCCACTGCTCTGGCGGCTGACTCCCTGATCCCCCTGCATGCAACCGCCGGGGTCTTGCTCAGGGCGCAGTTCCGTGAGTAACCCCGCTTGGTGGAGAAGGTCAAGACCCCATCTATTGTGTCCAGGGCCTCCCTGGCACCCGCCTCGCAGCTGGAGACCATTAGAACGGGCACGCCCAGTGTCCCGGCAAGGGCGGCGTCGAACCCGATCTCGCCGATGAGGGTTCCATTAAGCCACATGTTCTGCACGGCCCTGGATGAGTACGTGTGGGACAGCACGCCACCCTCCACACCGGCCATTGGGTGGTATCCGACCAGTAGCATCCCGGAGAAGGTCTCATCGAGGCTGGGAAACCTCCTCGGCCTAGGCACCCCTGCAAGGACCTCGACCCTCTCGTCTAGCCTGTCGTACAGGAGGTTCAGGCCCGAACCATGGGCATCGTCCACGACCACGTAGCTGGCCCCACCGTCGAATGCCCCCCTGGCGGCGGCGTTGGCCTCCTCCGTCATCACGCTCCTGGCGAACTCGTACTGCTTGCTGGCGGTCAGGGTCATCTCGGGTTGACCGACGACGCAGGCCCCACCCTCGAAGTCCACCGAAACGTAGATCTTGACATCTTCGCCCATAACTTCACCGACCAGGAGTTGTCCCCGGGGTCTAAAAAGGTTAATACAGTAATGGTTAGGGAAGGTACAGTATCGTTGCGAATCGAAACGGATTACAACGGAAAGTCAAGAACAGATATAATAGATCCGCACCCTTGCCCTTTGACCGGTGATACGAGGATGCGCAAAGCTGTCAACCTGGTGATGAAAGCGATCTCCTACATATTCCTTGCCGCCCTCGTAACCTGCGTGCTCGCCGTCGTTCTGGTGATCGTCGGCCCGATACTGCTCAACAGGGACATACTCGCGGATCCTCTCTACGCCCAGATCGAGGACTTCATGAGACAGATGCTACGATACATCATAGTCGCCACCATCGGCTACATCATATTCAGCTGGGGGAGGAAGCTCAGCGAGCCCCGGGGCGAACAGGAGCCGGAGGAAAAACCACCCCCTGCCCCCGCTGTTCCCGCGCCCGTCGTGCCCGCCCCCGACGAACAAGAACCTGCTTCCAGCTCCCGGGTCCAGAGCCAGTCTAGCCATTCCTATAGGCCTGAAGCGGTTCCTCCAACACATCCCTGAGGCCCCCTGCCAGTATCGGCTGGGCGTATGCGTTTGAGTGGTACCCGTCTGGCTCGTTGAAGTATCTCCCGGGGTATTCCTCGACCATTGAGGGGAAGGTCCGCCAGTTGTTTACCAGGGTAACCCCCCGGCTGCCCGTAACCCTCTCCAGCACCATCTCGTAGAACTCCAAAAGCTCCATCTGGACCTTCATCCTGGGTTCCACGGACCCCCAGGTCGGGACGGGCGGCGGGGTCCAGACCACGGGGCATGCCCCCAGTGCCTCGCTCAGGGTGAACATGGCCCGCATGTTCGCCTCCATTCTCTGGGGCGTGCACTGGACGCAGTAACTTGAGGTGCACTCGTAGTGCCTGATGTGGCTGTCGTTCAGCAGGTAGCATATGACAACGACGTGGGGTGCCACCGGGGCGACGTCCCTCCTCCAGCGGTAAAGACCGAGGCTTGAACTGGTTCCCCCAATGCCCGCGTTCACCACCTGGCAACCGGAGCCCAGGAGGTCCTCCAGTAGACCCGTCCATCGCTCCTCCCTCCTCATTCCCCCGCATTGGGTTATGGAATCTCCCAGGGTTATTACCCTGAACTTGTCAGAGGCCTCCTCCGGGTCGAAGAAGGCGACCTCCTCCGGTAACCTTATGTCCTCCTCCAGCTCCAGCATCTCTATCGACCAGCCAGGGTCTTTCCCGGAGAAAAGACTTTCCCCGGGAATCGCAAAACCGCTGGAAAACAGATAAGAAGGCATCCGGGGAAGGGTGGTACTCACGGTGCTCGCCTTGGGAATACCCCGCCCTCAGGAGGAATCATCGGAAAAGAAGCTGCTCAGGGAATGGGGGCCAACGATACTGGCCGTCCTCGTCATCTACCTAATGCTGAACGTCGTCCTCCCCGTAGTTCTATCCACCAAGTCGCCCCTGATGGTGGTGGTCTCCGAGAGCATGGTCCCAACGCTGAACGTCGGCGACATCATAATAGTCCAGGGCCGGGATTCCTACGAAATAGAGGACATAGTGGTATACGTGACCTCTCTGTACCAGAAGCCCATCGTGCACAGGATCATAGACACGAAGAATAACGGCAACTTCGTGACCAAGGGGGATAACAACAGCTTCCCCGATCCAGGTACCATCGCCCCCAGGGAGGGGGTTTCTCTGGATGACGTGCAGGGAAAGGTCGTGTACGTAATACCCAAGCTCGGTTTTCCCAAGTACCTTTTGAGCGAGCTATTCTCGGGTTAGGCGTACCGATGATTGACGACATCGGGACCGGGACATACGTCCTGGTATTCGAGATCACGGGCACAGAGAGGAACAGGCTGGGGCAGTTCGGGGGATGCTACTGCTACGTCGGGTCAGCGTTTGGCCCCGGGGGTATAAGGGCCCGGGTATCCAGGCACCTCCGGAGGGACAAACCCACCAAGTGGCACATAGACACCCTCACCGGCTCGCCGCTGTTCAGGCCCATCTCAATCCGCACAACGGGGAAAAGGATCGAGTGCGAGTTGGCGGAGTCCATCTCAAGGTCGTGGGAGGGCCACCCTGGATTCGGGGCCTCGGACTGCGGCTGCCCGACCCACCTCTTCAGGGTTCCCTACCTTCCCGGGCTGGACCGTGCCCTTGACCGCTTCGGCATGACCGGGTTTGTCCCTGCGGACTTCCTCTCCTAGTCCAGGGGCAGGCTGACGGGCTCACCGCTCTCGATGCTCCTGTAGGCGCCCAGAGCGATCTCCAGGGCCGCCAGGCCGTCCTCGCCGGTGGACCTGGGCCGGGATCCGTTGAGGGTTGATTCCACAAGGTCCCTGCATGTGTAGAGGTCCAAATCGGACCCGTAGCCGATGAGCCTGTAGCCATCCCCGCCTTTCGTAATGCCGATGTTCTGGCTGAAACCGTCGAACTCGATGGTGGCTTCGGAACCGAAAATGCGCATGCGCACGTCCCCCCAGATGGGGTGCCCCTCGGGCCTGCTCCAGGAAGGGTCTATGGATCCCACCGCGCTACCGTAGTCGACCAGAACGAAGCCCGAATCGTCTATCCCCAGGCCCTCGTGGAGCCTGTTGCCGCCCAGGGCGAAGACACTCCTGGCCCTGGAGCCCAGATACCAGTTCATCAGGTCGGCCACGTGGACGGTGTGGTCCAGTATTGCCCCTCCCCCGCTCAGTTCCCTGTCGACGAACCATCCCCCGGGCATTGAACCATGGTTTGTTCCGCTGATCGCCTGGATCTCGCCGGCTGATCCCCCTTCGATGGCCTTCTTGGCCTCCATGGCAATGGGACTGTACCTCATGACGAAGGCGACCTGGAGGAATACCCCCTCCTTCCTGCACTTCTCTATCATCCATCTCGCATCCTCGACGCTAGTGGCTATCGGCTTCTCGACCATGATGTTCTTGCCGGCCTCCGCCGCCAGCCCGACGTCTTCCCTGTGCCTCGCGTTTGCCGACCCGATGCAGACCGCCGAGATCGACCCATCTGCCAGGAGGTCCTCCACTGACATGTACCGGGTCGAGTACCTAGAGGCCATCTCCCTGCCGCGACCGGGATCCGGGTCTGCAACCCCAACCAGCTTGCACTCCCTGATGCTGTTAAAGGCAGCTGCATAGCTCATGGCGTGGAAGTGCTCGAAGCTGATCACGCCCACTCCTACCTTTTCCATCCATATCACCCCATCTTAACGGGGCCTCCCGCCCCGGCGCTCTCGACAGCTGAAAGCGAGAGCTTGATCGTCTCCAGGCCCTCCGACATGGGCACAACGGGCTCCCCCCCGTCCCTGACACAGTCAACGAAGTGCCTCAGCTCCCTGACGTAGCCGTCCTCGTGGAAGGGATCACCCGAGGTCGAGCCATCCGCGGTGAAGATCGAGAAGGCGTTGCCCGCCCTCCCGTCAACGGTGGCAAGTCCCCCCGTTCCTGCGATCTCCATGTACGTGGTGAAGGGGAAGCTTGGTGATCCCAGCCAGCTGCACTCGACCAGCGCCTCCCCAAGCCCGTAGTCCAGCAGGACCTGCCCGTGGGCGTGAACCCCGTCTTTGTCGTGGACCTGGGCGAAGACCGACCGTGGCGTGCCCATCACCCAGCGAACGAAGTCGAGGTCGTGGATGCCAAGGTCGAATATCACCCCGTTGCTCTTGCTCATGTCCATGTACCATTTCGCCCAGGCCGGCGGGGGGCCCACCCGGTAGGCAAGAACGTGCCTGGGTTCTCCCAGCTCCCCGGCGGCCACCCTCTCCCTCAGCTCCGTGAAGCCCGGCCAGAATCGAAGAACGTGGCCAACCATGCTGAGCCCCGGGGCCCCTCGGGAGGCATTGCAGATGGCATTGCCCTCATCCATGTCTATCGCCAGGGGCTTCTCTAGGAAGAGGTTGAACCCCTCCTCCAGTGCCCTAACCGCGAAGGGGCGGTGGAGGGCAGTCGGGAGGCAGACGTCAACTATGTCCACCTCCCTCCCCAGGAGCACGTCGAAGTCGGGGAGGTAGTCCGCACCGGCGGAACTGGCCAGGGGTTTGCCCTTCTCCGGATCTATATCGCAGACGTACTTAACCCTCGCCCCATTTATCTTCGCGTAGGATGAGGCGTGGGTTTCTCCCATGAAGCCCGCGCCGACGATCGCCACAGTTATCTCCATAAAACCACCTCTAGGAGACCCCTCCCTGCTCTAGAAAACGCTTTTGTTGCCCGAGAAACCCCGATTCTGTGGTGAGAAAGCATTTTAAGTTGGGGATAACCCCTCGACGATGTGGGCCTCTAAGATGATGAGGTACCGTTATAACACACTGGATTGGAAGCTCATCATCGCGGTAGTAGTGATCGTGGCCATTGTAATCGTGCTGATGGTAAACAGGTCTTCCCTCATAGAGTTCGAGGGACCCAAGGAGTTAACCATGGTCATAAAACCCAACGAGACCGTTACTTTCAACTCCACCATAAAGAGCCAGCCGGGCGCGAATCCCTACTCCAACTACACCTGGGAGGCCGATGGCAGGAACATCTTCGTCGTCGAGGAGATATCCAAGAACTTCAACGGGACCCAGTCGAGGTTCCCCCTGGAGAGCGGGGAGACGCGCAAGCTCAGGTTCCGCCTGACCCTGGTTGGGGAGGAGCCTCCCGAGGGGCGGTACTTCATCGATTTCACACTTAGAGGGCCCATGAACGGCCGCGTCAGGCGGATCTCCGACACCTACCGGCTCTGGGTCGTCCTCGAGTCCGAGGAGGACTAATCCTCCTTCACCCGGAACAGCCTCCTGACGTATAGGAAGAGGACCAGGGATATTATGGAGAAGCACGCGAAGTATATTGCGTCGAAGACCTGTCTCTTGTACCAGGCGTAGATCGCGAAAAGCATAAGCCCCACGAAGGCCCCACCGGCGAATAGCTTGGCCTTCTCGACGTCCTTCTTTCCCTCCTCCCAGGCGGCCACGGTGAAGACTCCCTGTGGTTGCCTTATAACTTTTCCTCGCCAAAACCCATTAATACCTGACCCGGGCCTCATGCCCCATGTCCGGCGTCCACCAGACCTGGCAGATCGAGGCGGAAGATGACCTTGGGAATGATCCGGCCGTTGCGGCGGGGATCTCCGACCTGCGGGAAGCCCTCGCGGGAGCCGGAACCGAGCTGATAGACGGCCGTTCCGAGAACAGGATCCACCTCCTCGTTGAGCCCCTTCAGCCCACGGCCACGGAGGGTCTCCCCGCCCTGGAGCGGGAGCTCATCGCCGAGAGCTGCTTTGAGATCGAGGTGAACGACCGAGAGACCCGTTTGAGGGGGGGTTCACAGCTGGGCCTATCATACGCCCTATTCGAGCTCGCCGACAGGGTCAGGGTATCAGGGGGGATGCCCCTCCATGCGGGTGGCCTGGTAAAGCCGGAGCTTCCCTACAGGATCCTCTGCACCTCCTCGCCTGTGGGAAGCACCCTGGAGGGTCCCGGTACCTCCCAGGAGGATTTCGAGAGGACCCGCCTTGCCTACGAGAAGGTCCTGCACAGGGTCCTAAAGCACGGCTACAACCTCCTCACGATCCGGAACTCCCAGGACTTCATCCCCCAGGACGAGGGGGACTACGCGGCCAGGAGCGAGAGGTACGCGGAGCACCTCCGTGTCATAATTGACCTCGCCCATTCCTACCACCTCCGGATAATCCCCATCGGGGACGAGCTGACCTACCTCCCTTCGGCCCTTAAGGGGGCAGGAGCCGAGCCCTCGGTCAAGGACGAGGGGCTATGGGAGTTCCTACGGTCCAAGTACCGCAGCCTCTTCGAGCGTTTCCCGGACCTGGATGGCGCAGGGACCAGGATCGGGGAGCACATCCCCTACTTCGGGTTCCTCACCCTGGACCTGATCCACTCAAGCGAGACCGAGCCCGACCCGAGGATAGAGGAGCGTTACCGCCGGTTTATCAATACCATGCACGGCGTCGTATCTGGGGAGCACGGCAAGATCTACCTCCACAGGACCTGGGCCGTCAACGTCCACGAGCAGCACTCGGTCTACCAGGTGTACCAAGCCACATTCACGCCCGACGTCCCCACGGATAACCTGCTACTGGCCATCAAGCTTACATCCGGTGACCAGTGGTACCCCTGTGAACCCTACAACGTGACATTCGGGAGAACCCCTCACACCACCGTCGCCCAGGGCGAGCTCTACAGCGGCTACCAGGGCAGGGGCACGTTCATCCAGTACCCGGCGAGGTACTTCCAGGCCGCCCTGGAGTGGGCCGTGGACAGGGGAACGAGGGGAATAATGACTGGCTTCGGCTCCGAGGGCCTGACGGATGACGCTATCACATACGTCTTCTCCAGGCTCGGCTGGAATCCCAGGTCCAGCGTGGAGGAGCTCACCCTGAAATGGGCCACCAGGACCTTCGGTGGGGACGTGGCCAGGGAGATCTCCCGGATCTTCCTTTTGGGATCGATTGCAGTGCGGGACGGCCTCTACCTCAGGCAGCCCGGACTCCACAACTGGGAGCCTATACCCCACCTCAGGGTTAACGACTTCGTGGTCAAGGGCGTCCCGGACCTGGACAACGGCAGGGCACAGGATGGGTACCTGAAGGGAATCTACCTCCAGTGCAAGCCCTGGCTCGGCGAGACAGAGTCAGAGCTCGACCACGGGGTAGAGGTCTGCAGGGAGATGATAAGGATCTTCGAGGGCTGCAGGGAAAGGATAGGCGACCCCGGGAAGGCCCGGGATCTGGAGGCGCTACTCCAGCACGGCCTATCGACGATGAGGTTAAACGGTAACTACGCCAAGGGCTTCCTCCGCTACTTCAAGTACAGGGAGGAGCCCACAGAGGAGAACCGGAGGGCCTTCGAGGAGGTCTACAGGGGTTTGCAGACGGCAGTGGCCCAGTACGAATCGATGCACGACTACTACAATCTGCAGGGTATCAGGGTGTTTATGGAGCTGGCCGGGAGGGCCCTGGAGGATCTCCAGGCGGCCGAGCGAACGCTCGCCGGGTCCCCGACCATGGATGACCTCCAGCTCATGTTCGACGAGGAAAGGGCCGGATGGGAGAGGAAGCTGGCCGAGTCGAAAAAATCCACCCTGCTGTCAACATGGAAGGGGAGCATGGATGGCAAGGATATCATGAAGGTGAGGGGCGGCGAGTTCGAGATAGACCACATCTCAGACGACCCCATAGTCTCCCCCCAGATGCAGGTTCACGAAGAGATCCCCGTGGAAGAAAAATACGAGATCGTGATCAAGCCCCTGGAGGTCAGGGGAAATATCCACATAATGGAACAGCCCGGGCCGAAGAACGACTACACGCTAAAGCTACTCCTCGAGGATAGCAGGGTCCCTGGCAGGTCGGTCTTCCTATTCGAGATACACGCCGTCTACGATTGACCGGGCTAGCCCGAGAGCCTCTCGCCGAGCATCTCCCGAACGACGTCGCCGACAACCTTGCCGTCTATCTTGCCCCGGACCTGCTTCATTACCTCCCCCATTATCGGGCCGAAGCTCCTCTCGCCCCTCTCCTCCACCAGGTTCCCCCTCTCATCCAGAATTGCTTCCACGATGGCGCGGAGATCCTCCTTTCCTATGGTCTCCCGCTCCTTGAGGATCGCCTCCAGGTTCTTACCCCCGGCCACCTCCCCAAGCACAGTCTCCAGCTCCTCCTTCACCAGCTTTCCACCGGCAACCGCCCCGAATAGCTCGATCAGGTCCTCCCCGGAGACCGAGTCGATATCCACGCCACTCCTCCGGAGGTTCCGGAAGGTGTTAACCAGGGTGTTGGCGAGGAGCGTCGGGTCGACGTCGACCTCTCCCGATATCTCCTCGTAGAGGGGCAGGTTCGCGTCCCGGACGAGCTGGTCCGCCAGGTCCCCGCTCATCCCCGAGCCCACCAGCCTCTCCCTCTTCTCCTCGGGCTTCTCCGGGAGTGATCCCCTGATCCTCTCAAGGCGTTCAACAGTTATGGGGATTGGCGGTATGTCCGTCTCCGGGTACATCCTGTCGGAACCGGGCAGCGGCCTCTTGTAGTTCGTTGTGCCGTCGGGGTTGGGCTCCCTGGTCTCCTCCGGCAGCTCCCCCCCGGCGAGCTCGAGCCTCCGGATTACGGCCTCCATCGCCAGCTTCACCCGTCCGGCTGGACCGGCCACGATTGCCAGGGCATCCCCGGGGCTGGCGTCCATGGTCTTGCGCAGGTTACCAAAGTAACCTCCCAGCCCCATGGAATCGACGTCCTCGTCAGTGTGAATAATTCCCCCTATTCCGTGAGCCCTGGCGTGATCCGCCAGCTCCCGGCCGAAGGTCCTGCCCGGGCAGAGCTCCCGCCCGAGAATCCCCGAGAACCCTCCAAGCCTTACGGCCAGTACGCGGCCGCCCCCCTTCACTATTTTCGCCAAGAACCCCTTTTTTAACCCCTCGAAATACTCGGTGGCATCAATGGGTCCGGAGATCCCGGTCTCCCTGGAGGCCAGCTCCTCCCTGATCTCCAGCAGGGCGGACTGCCTTAGAGCCTCGTTCTTCACCAGGTCTGCCAGCCTGCCTATCTCCTGAAATCCCTTGATCTCCACCCTGGATCCCCCTTCAATAGAGACGTTGACGTCCTGCCTGATGGTCCCGATTCCCCTCTGGACCTTCCCCGTCATCCTGAGCATCATGCCTATGGCCAGGGCGACCTCCTGGACCTCCTCGGGCGTGTATCCCTCCATCAGGTCCGTCGCGACCTCGACCAGTGGAATGCCCAGCCTGTCGAGTTTGTAGACCACTGAACCATCCCTTGACCCCCCTATCCCGGCAGCCTCCTCTTCGAGGCAGATCGTCGGTATCCCCAGTTTGCCCCTGGGCCCGTCCATGACGCCGCCCAGCCCGATGACACAAGTTCGCTGGAAGCCCCCGGTGTTGGACCCGTCGACGACGGTCTTTCGCATGACGTGTACCTCGTCGGGTATCGTTGCTGAGAAAAGCAGGCTGGCCTCCAGCCCTATGTCCAGTGCCTCCTCGTTGAGCGGCAGCGGTGGTTCCTCGTCCAGCTCCACCAGGCATGTCTCGCCCTCGAAAACCTCGTAGAGGAACCTCCTGTCCCTCAGGTACTCGTGGAGGGCGGCCCTGTCCACCTCCCCGAGCTCGCCCGCGACAGCCCTCAGCTTCCTCACAACCCCGAGGACCGGGGTTTCCTCCTCAAGGCGGCTTGAACACCCGCAGAAAAGCTTGTGCGTGTCGAGGCGCTGGTGGATCTCGATCCCGCACCTCAGACCCATCTTATCGTAATCAGGACTCAAGTGCATCACGTCAAAAAGGCTCTCGGATCTGAGACCGGGGATATCTCCCCCGCGATGTTCTTAACCATCATCTCCCCGGCGGTTTCCTGGTCCACGTCGTGGCCCAGCACCCAGCCGAGCTTCACGTAGGCAGTCTCCGGGAGCATGTCCCCGCAGTAGACCACGCCGAGCTTCCACACCTTCCTGCCCTCGCTGTAGACCAGGGGGTCCGTCCTCCCGTACAGGGTCTGGGGTGCAGCCGCGATGACGACTCCCTCCTCCAGGGCCCTCTCGACGGAGGGCAGCAGGTTCCTCTGGCTCTCGTCTGTGGCCAGGTGGCCCAGAGCGGTGACTTCCATCATTATCCCGCGGTATCCCCGGTCGACCAGGAAGTCCATGACCTCCGGCTCCATTCCCGGGTAGAACTTCAGCAGTGCAACTTTCTCCTCGAACACGTAGTCGAGGTTAACCTCGCCCTCGCCCCGGGGCGTGTGGCCACCGCGGAGCTCGACCCTGCCATCGGGCCAGACCCTGCCGATCGGGAGCTCGTTTATGGACCTGAAGGCATCCCTGCGAGATGTGTGCATCTTCCTCACCCTGGTGCCCCTGTGTATCAGGCAGTGGGTGTCCTCCATGGTCCCGTGCATCACCAGGGTCACCTCCCCGAGGTCGCAGCTGCCGGCCACAACGGCTGAGCAGAGCAGGTTCATTGAAGCATCCGTCGAGCCCCTGTCCGTCGAGCGCTGGGATCCCGTGAATACGACTGGCTTTCGGAGCGATCTGAGCATGAAGCTGAGGGCTGCGCTGCTGTAGTGCATCAGGTCGGTGCCGTGGGTGACTATGACCCCCTCCGCTCCGTCGTCGAGCTCCCTGGCGACCTCCTGGGCCATCTTCCTCCAGTGCATGGCCGACATGTTCTCGCTTCCCACCAGGAATGGCGTGGTCACCCTACCAATCCTGACTATGTCCTGTATCTCGGGGGCCATGTAGAAGATCTGACCAGACTCCATCCTCCACTTCACACCGCCCGTCTCGTAGTCCAGGCGTGAGCTGATCGTCCCCCCGGTGGCCACTATCGATATCCGGGGAAGGTCCGGGTTCTGGACCAGCTCGTGGCTCGGGAAGGCCTCAAGGCGCCGACCCCCCTGGAGCTTCTCGATCGTAACCTGCGGTCCATACTTGATCCCGATGTTGTAACCGTTATCGAGCTTTATGAGAAGGGACCCGGGCTCCCCACCTATCTGTGGCCTGGGCAGGAGGATTCCCCTGTGGGTGGAGCCCGACTTCTCAACGGCTATCATGTCGCCAATGCCCACCCCGGCCTTCTCCAGGGCTTCCCTGATCCGGGGCGAGTAGTTACCAAGCTCCAACTTCACACCGCCACCTGCTTTGGCCTTCTCTTGAAAACTGTGAGCGATTCCAAAAAACCCGCTGAAAGACCGGGAAAAGGACAAACATATCTATCGCCCCCTAATAGAAGAGAGCATAAACTGCAGGAAGTGAGAAGATAACCAGGAGGCTCAACGAACTCAAGAGGACCGCCCTGAGCATGATGGAGGGTGACCACGGCGACCTTCCCGAGAAGATAATTGACGGCATGATGGACATCGTCAGGCAGAAGGAGGAGTCGGAGAAGAAGAGGAAGAAGAAGTTGATCGAGCGCCGCGTCCAGGACATGATCAAGAAATCCGAGAAGGAGATACACGAAAAGTTCTCTGCAAAGGTCGATACACTCGAGATTATAAAGATCCACATGAAGAAGGGGGAGAACGAGGAGGCCTCCACGCTGCTTAGGGGGTTCTACCTGACCCGCAAGCTCAAGCGCCGCAGGGCGAAGGCCCCCAGGAAGGAGGAGCCCGAGGAGGTCGAGGAAGAGGTCCTGGAGGCCCTGGACGAGCAGCCCAGCACGGGCGTCTTCCAGGAGCTGGCGGACCTGATGTCCATAAGCGAGGAGGAGGCCCGCATGTACTCAATGGAGCTGGCGGAGGGCTTCCGGAAGGCAACCAAGAGGAAGATCACGGCCGAGAAGGCCGCGGAGTGCTACCTGCAGTTCCGCAACTGGGACTTCAGGAACACCTGGCTCTCCAGCATAAAGGCCAAGAAGTAGCTATATCCTGAGTAACTGCCTCGCCACCTCGAATGCCTCGGCGTACTTCACGTGAGCCTGCCAGCCCCTGAACTGGTTCTGGCCCTTCACCGAGCTCGGTCTCATGTAGTAGCGGTCCTCCTGGCTCCTGTGGGCCGCTATCGATTCCATCTTGATGTCAATCACGTCGGTTACGTCGACGTAGGTGGTCGGCTCGAAGCTCGTCCAGGCCGACATGCCCTCGTAGAGGAAGATCTCCCCCACCATCCTACCCGCCGAAAGCGTCGCCAGGCTGGCGTACCTGTGGTCCTGGTGCCTGTCCTTGTTGCTGCCGCAGTACACCCTGTCGGGGCCGTCCTCGTTGATGTAACCCTCTATCCTGCACACCGTTTCTATTGAATCGTCAACGTGGCCGTCGGGCATCTCCAGGAACCTTATATCATCGACGCCAAGAATCTCGGAAGAGGCTACCGCCTCCTTTCTCCTGACCTCGGGGTTCCCTCCCCTCTCTCCGTTGGAGAGCACCAGGACCCTCACGGAGTCCCCCCTTCTCACGTGCAGGGCCAGCGTCCCGCCGATTCCAAGACAGAAATCATCCGGGTGGACCGATACCGCAACAACCTTCATTCAATCACCTATCTCCTCCTCTATGATTATGTCATGGGGGGCCCTGACGAAGCTCAGGCCCTCCCTGTAATCCCTCCGGGGCTCCAGAACCTCGCCCATGGCCAGCCTCACTGTCACCTCGGCGAGGTTCACGCCTGCCACGGCGGCCAGGTAGTTGTAGCCGAAGAGCCTGGGATTGACCTCCATCAGCCTGTAGGAGTTATCTCTCTCGTCGTGCTTGATCTCCACAGAGGCCGGTCCCCTCCAGTCCAGGCAGGTCACGAACCTCTCCCCCAGTTCCTGGAGCTCGGGGTTTGAGATCGTCCTCCCCGAGACTGCCACCCCGCCCGTTGACGGGACCTCCCTGGTCTTCATCAGGACGATGCTGGCCGCGATCTCGCCCTTCCCGTCGCACACCGTGCCCACCGTGAATACCGGGCCCGGTACGAACTCCTGGAAGAGCACCTGTCCCCCCTCCACAGATGCCCTGTTCCAGCCCTCCTCGACCTGGCCCTCGTCGCCGATGTAGGATATGCCCCGGGCGCCCCTTGACCTGGATGGCTTGGCCACCACCGGGTATCCGATCTCCTCGGCCACGGACCCAGCCTCGGAGGGGCTGGGCACCACCACCGTTTTCGGTACAGGCAGATCATGCCTCTTCGCCTCAAAGGCCGTCCTGTACTTGTCCAGGGCGTTGAGGGCCGCTTCCTGGCCGGGGAGGAGGAATCTAACCAGCTCTGAGAGGTTCGAGAGAACCGGCTCCCTGCAGAGGGAGGCGATCTCCTCGTCAACCGTCGGAAGGAGCACATCTGCCCCGGACTCGTCCAGCACACGGGAGAGGGCAAGGACGAACTCCTCGCTACTGGCGGGAGGGATCACGTAGGAGGCGTCGGGAAGCCCGTAGAGGCCCGGTGCCATCCGATCCATGTCGATTGTAATTATCCTGGGATCCAGGTTCGAATGCCTCAGGCTCCTCACCGCGTTGTAACCCGCGGGCCCGCCTGCTCCAGTGACGCACACCGATGTTATTCCCAAGCATATCTGGCTGAATACGTGCCAATATAACTCTTCCCGGGCCATGTCGAAAGATATTTTATGCGAACCCGGAGGTCAAAACGGTGTTTAAACATGGAAGACCGTCAGATTGACCTCTTCAGGAGGCTCTCAGAATCATTTGGCCCATCGGGTTTCGAGAGGGAAACAGCTTCCATCGTAATATCCGCGATGGAGGGCCACGGGATTCCATGCCGGGTCAACAGGCTCGGGTCAGTTACCTTCGAGAGCAGGGGTTCCTCAGAGAGACCGCTAATCCTGTTGCCGGGGCACATTGACGAGGTGGGCTTCTGCATCACGGGGATAGACAGGAAAACTGGCTTCCTAACCTTCGAGCAGCTCGGGGGCTGGTTCGACCAGGTCCTGCTGGGCCACAGGGTCACCATCAGGACCACAGAGGGAGATCTTGCGGGTGTGATATCGGCGACCCCTCCCCACCTCATACCCCAGGAGGAACGCAAGAAGGTGGTTACCAAGGACAAGATGTACATCGACATCGGGACCACCTCCAGGGAGGAGACCGAGGGCCTTGGCGTCCGAATAGGGGACCCGGTGGTGCCGGAATCACCATTCAGCCTGATCAGGGATGGAAGGGTTGCCATGGGAAAGGCCTTCGACGACAGGGTCGGCACACTGGTCGCAATGGAGGTCATAAAAATACTGCAGGGGGAGGACCACCCCAACACCGTCCTTGGTGCGGCCACGACCCAGGAGGAGGTCGGCTGCAGGGGCGCGAAGACCATCGCCCAGGAGGTGTTCCCGGACGCCTGCCTAACCATAGAGGTGGACATATCCGGAGATGTCCCGGGAACCAGCGACAAGACCGCGCCGGCCAGGATGGGGAAGGGCGTATCCATACTGACGCTTGACTCCTCCCTGATACCCAACCAGCCCCTCAAGGAGTACGTCATAGGCGTGGCCGAGGGTGCGGATATTCCATACCAGCTGTCGATCCTCCCCAAGGGCGGCACCGATGCGGGCCCCATACACGTCTCGGGGGTGGGGTGCCCGAGCATCGTCCTCGGCATCCCCACCAGGCACATCCACTCCCACGTGGGCATGCTGGACATGCGGGACGTCAAGGCCATGATCGACCTCGTTGCCGAGTGTGCAAGAGGCATGGACGAGGAAACCGTCTCGTCCTTTACACGACCCTAGTTACCCGGGGGGTACTTGCCGTACCTCCTCCCTGCCTCCAGCAATGCTTCGAAGTTCTCCGGGGGAACGTCCCCGGCTATGGAATGGGAGGAACCGAGGATGTATCCGCCCCCCATGCCTGCCAGTAGCTTCTCCCTGACGGTCCTGGCCACATCCAACGGGGTTCCCCTGGGCAGGACCCCCTTGTTGGGAACGTTGCCCATGAAGGCAAGGCGGTCCCCGTGGATTTCCTTCAGTTCCAGGACGTCCATCCCGGCCAGGGCATCCAGGGGCTGGATCGCGTTCACACCCTCCCGGATGAAGTGGGGCAGCAGCGACCTTATGTCCCCGTCGGAGTGGAAGACCACGGGGACGTCCTCCTTCCTAGCCACCCTGAAAACGGTCCTGTGGGCCTCGGAGAAGAGGTCCACGTACATCGAGGGGGAGATGAATGGGGCGCGGTTTGTGGCGAGGTCGCCGAAGAACCATATTGCGTCCAGGTCCTCCTCCATTACCCTCCCGAGTACGGTGGAGTAGTGCGATGTCAACCTGCGGATGGTGTTCCTGATCAACCTCTTCTCGGCGTGGACCATCCTCAGCAGGTTCTTAAGCCCGAAGATGTGGTAGAGCCCGCCCCACTGGTCCGACATGGTCAGGAAGGCAGAAAGCCCTCTCTCGTGGATGGACGTAACCGACCCCCTCAGGCCCTGGAAACGTGCCTCGTCCCGCGGGTCCTGGAAGTACCCGTCAAGGTCCTCCGGGCCGCCTATGGCAGGCCTCACGATCTGGGGAACGCCCTCCCGCCCCACCCAGCGGCGCACCACCAGGCCCCAGGCATCCACGTATACCTCTGTCTCCGCCCCCCTCTCCAGGACCCGGGGCTCGAGTATTGATGGGGTGAACCTGACTGAGACTTTCCTAATGTCGAACCCGAATCTACCGGGCAGGTCGGCATTTCTAGGCAGGCCCCGGGCAGATATGTACCTGGTCCTGAAGCCTGACAGGAGGTTATCCATCACGGGAACCCGGTCGGGCTCCTCCAGCCGTATCGCCCTGTCAACCCTCTCCCTCGGGCTGAGACCTCTCAACCCAACCACCTCACCCCTCCCATTTATATCTGAAATGGAGGGACTTCAGGGGGGCGTCCCTATGTTCAAGCTTAACGGCGACGAGATTCGCAGCGTGCTGGTCTTCGGCGCGCACCCTGACGACGAGATCATTGGCCCCGGTGGCACCATCGCGAGGCTGAGCGGGGAGGGTGCCAAGGTGACCGTGGTCACATTCACGGCCGGCGAAACGGCCTACACAACCCCCGACATGAAGGGAAAGATGGCGGACATCCGCATCGGCGAGGCGAAGGCCTGCGACGAGATACTGGGAATAGACCAGCGGATCGTCCTCGGTCTTCCCTGCCAGGGAGTTACCAATGACACGGACACCTACCAGAGGTGCGTGAAGATAATCCGAGAGGTCAAGCCCGACCTGATACTCTCCCACTACCACAGGGACAAGCACAGGGACCACCGGACCATAGCCCAGATCGTCGACGAGGTCAGGTGGAAGGCGACCGAGCGGGTCCTCAGCGACATGGGGGAGCCGTGGTACTGCTCGTACATGTTCTACTACGAGATAATGGAGCTCTTCACGGAGCCCTCCTTCGTGGTCGACATTTCCGGGACCTACGAGAACAAGGTCAGGGCCATGGAGACCCAGACCACCCAGGTGGACATGATGACCGGCATCATGCGCCACATAGAGGGCCTGGCAAAGGCCAGGGGATTTCTGGCCGGAAGCGAATACGGCGAGGCCTTCCTGCTCTCGAACCGGCTTCCAGGGCGTATCTAGGTTCCCAGGGATCTCAGGCCCCGGGCCAGGAGCTCCCTCTGGTCGGCGGTGAGGGGACCCAAAGGCGGCAGGGGCTCACCCGTCTCTATTCCCCTCCTCCTGAGGACCTCCCGGATGGCCGAGTTCTCCTTTCCTGGAGTTAGCAGCATTAGCTTCTTGAGTAGCAACTGCTGGGAGCTCCTCGCGGAGTCCAGTTTTCCCTCGCTAAAGTGCCTCCAAATATCCACGACATCCTCCGTGAAGCAGTTGGAGGTACCCGACACGTGCCCCGAGGTTCCCACGGAAAGGCAGGGAAGAATCAGGCGGTCGTTGCCGCCGAAGAACTTCAGGCTGTCCCCGTGCTTGGTTATCGCTTTGGAGAGCCACACCAGGTCCCCGCTGCTGTCCTTGATCGCATCGACCCCGTCCAGTTTCGACAGCTTCTCAAGGAGTCCCAGGGAGATGTCGTTCACTGCGGCCTGGGGTATCTTGTAGGCGATTATCGGCGAATCTATGGATGACGCCAGGTCTCTGAAGAACCCGAGAAGGTCCGGGTCGGGCATCTTGTAGTACCAGGGTGTCACGGCCACAACGGCGTCTACGCCCATATCGTCGCACGCCTTCCCGAGCTCAACGGTCTCCCGGGTCGTTGTGCATGTTATCCCGGGGGTTACAGCGATCCTGCCGTCCACGGCATCCATTACCGCCCCTATGACCTCCTCCTTCTGCTTCCCGGTGAGGAGGGGGCCCTCCCCGGCGCTGCCAGTTGGAAATATGACGTTGACCCCGCTCTCGACCAGGTGGTCAATCAGAGCCTTTACACCCTCAATGGAAACGGAGCCGTCACCGTTCCGGGGGGTAATCATGGCGCATATCACGCCCTTCACGTTATTCATCATCGAATCACCGGTATTGGATGCGGCGTTATAGACTTGATAAAAATCTTCCCGAGGACCCGGTGCCGATCAGCTTCCAAGGAGCTCCCTGGCCACCCTGACGGCGGAAACCGCATCCCTGGCATAACCGTCACTGCCCATCTCGGCCGCGTACTCCTCGTTGACGGGCCTGCCACCCAGCAGTATCTTTACCCTGTCCTTTAGTCCCAGCCTCTCTATCTCCTCGACGATCTCCTTCATGGCCGGCATGGTAGTCGTCAGCAGCGCGGACATGGCTACCAGGACCTTCCCGTCGGCCTTTCTTATCGCGTCCACGAACTCCCTCTTCCCCACGTCGACACCCAGATCAACGATCTCAAACCCCGCGGACCTCATCATCGCAATGACCATGTTCTTACCGATGTCGTGGAGGTCCCCCTTCACGGTCCCGATTATCAGGGTCCCGGGGGATTGGACCTTCTCTGCCTCCATGTGGGGGGTGACTATCTCCATGGCCTCCTGCATCACCTGGCCGGAGGCGATGAGCTCCGCCTCGAAGTACTCGGAGGCCTCGTACAGCTCCCCCACCCTCTCCATCCCCCTTGAGAGACCCTTGAGCACGATATCGATGGGAGGAACACCGTCCTTGAGTGCCTTTCGAACGAGCCTCTTGCTCTTCCTGAACTCTATCTCGACGACGCTGTCCGAGATCTCATCGAGTATACCCGTCATCATGAATTCTCCGGGTGGCGGGCATCAGGATCGCCATATAAAACTTTAGTTATAGGTCGGGCTGGTGGGCATGAAGCGGGCAGCCCCCCAAGTTCAAAGGATTGAACACCCCCCCTCACCAGGGAAGAACCCTTGTGCGCCTTCCGGGGGCTTGCCCAGCGTAGAATCAGGGCCCGCCAATATTAATTTGAACGGAGCCGGGGGGTCGGGCCTGACGAATTCCGCAATTGTCACCTCTAATTGCCCGGTGCTGTACCTCCCGGCCCGGTAGTGGAATGCAGGTCCATGGATCCAGTACACTGGATTAACCGTTTGAATACATTAAACTGGTCCAGGGAAAGCCCCGTGTTGATAGCAGGGGGATTGCCACGCGAGTCCGTGAAGATACGCCGATCAAGGTGCTGTTCACCGTAGCAATCGTACAGATACTGGCGTCCCCGGTCCTCGCCAATTCCCCCCCAACCTCCCGCTTCCCTTCACAGAGTTTCGAGGCCAGAGTGGAGGGAGATTCCCTGAGGATAGCCCAGGTCATAACGGTCCACTGTAGTGAGGGATGTATCGATCGTGTCGATGTAACGATACCATACGGCCATAATGAGCTCCGTGTCAATGCCAGCGATGTTCCGACAGAACTCGAGGTACTCACGACCCTTGGAACGTCCCTGTCCGGGATCATCTCCCAGAACCTGAGCCACACCGAGGTCTGCATCACCCTTCCCGATCCCTTGTGCAGGGACCAAGATACGGTACTGATCCTCAAGTACAGGTTGGACGATCTTCCAGGAAATGAGGGCATTTCGAGACCGGTCAGGTCGCTGCTGGACGGGCTCCTGGGGAGGGAGAACACGCGCTTCGAGATCAACTACATCCCGGGGGTGTTCGGCGAGGGCACTGACGAGCTATACGTGAGTATTTTATCGCCCCTGGATGCAGTTCCCCTGGATTGGGAGCCCGAGCGGGATTCCCGGAAGCTCCCCGATCCCAGAACGGGCACGGTAAGCATAGACTGGACCCTCACCGGGGATATCCCGGAAAGACCGGTGTTCACACTCGTTCTGCGAAGGGGGAAAGTACCGGGGACCCCGGTCCTGCCGGTAATACTGGTCCTCCTGGTTCTGCTCATCGTCATCGGGTTAACGCTGGCCGATCCATACCTGAGGAAGAGGGGGAGGGCGAATTGAGGGCGGTTTACCAGGTGCTGTTATGCCCACTTCTTATTGTCGCCATTCTCCTTGCCTATTCATTTCTGATTCCTTTTCGGAGCGAGGGGCCGCCATTGCTCCTCGATTCGATGGAGAGGTTATCCGTTGATGAGCTCGCGGATAAATACGCCGATGTCGGGACCCTGGTTCTACCGACCTGGATGCCAGACCAGATCCATCTGGTGGAAATCCTCTACATCGGCGGGGCCATCCTGGTGTATGGCGATGAGGACCTGGAAATTGGGGATGAGGATGATTTCTACAGGGGGAGGTTATGGATTGAAATCAAGCCGTCGCGACCGATCGGGCTGGGGATGATGACTACCCTCAATCGCGAGGTTCTGTTGGTCGGAGAGCACCGCGTCACCATAACACATAACGCTGCACCCGGACCTAAGTGGAGAAAACGATGGATGAGACCCATGATAGCAGAATTCGACCATGACGGGTTCCAGTACACGATCACTGCCAGAAGGGGTAAAACCACCAGGGAGGAACTCATACGGATTATCGAGAACGTAAAACCCGTATCCCCTCAGACGATGCGTAGGACCGTTGCATGACACGGACGGGCCGAGGAAGAATTTAACTGGAGCGGAACACTAAATAGGTCCTCGGGAAGGAACAAACACCGGGCCTCCCCGACCGCCCCTCACAAGGTGCTCCCATGAGCAACAATTATCCATCCGAGGTCGACGTATACGATTCCACCCTAAGGGATGGCTCCCAGACCACGGGGGTGAACTTCTCCCTCCAGGACAAGGTAGACATCACGCTTAAGCTCGAGGAGATCGGCATCCACTTCATCGAGGGGGGTATGCCCGGGTCGAATCCCAAGGACATGGAGTACTTCAGGCGAATCGGTGATTACTCCCTGGAGGCCAGTCTCGTGGCCTTCGGGGCGACCGTGAGGAAGAACAGCAAGCCCTCGGATGACCCCAACCTCGAGGCCATTCTGGAGTCCGGGGTCAAGGTAGCGACGATATTCGGGAAGAGCTGGACCTTCCACGTTAAAGAGGTGATCAGGACCAGCGTGGGGAGAAACCTGGAGATGATCGCCGACTCCATCCAGTTCCTCAGAGACCACGGGCTGGATGTAATATACGATGCCGAGCACTTCTACGATGGCTACAAGGAGGACCCCGAGTACGCCCTTTCCACGCTGGAGGCCGCGGACGGGGCGGGCGCCACGGCCATAGTCCTCTGCGACACCAACGGTGGCTGCCTCCCGGGGGAGATTCGGTCCATTACATCAAAGGCGCTGGAGCGATTCTCGGTCACCGGGGGATTCCACGGGCACAACGACTCGGGCTGCGCGGTCGCCAACTCCATAGCATCCATCGAGGCCGGAATTAGCCACGTGCAGGGTACGATAAACGGACTCGGGGAGAGGTGCGGAAATGCCGACCTCTGCATACTACTGCCGAACCTGGAACACAAGCTAGGTCTACCCACCCTCCTCAGGAACCTGCCCCGCGAAAGGAGGCTCGGCAAGCTCGTGGAGGCCTCAGAGTACATCTACGAGCTCACGGGTATGAGGCGCAGGCCCCACCAGCCCTACGTGGGTTCCATGGCCTTCAGCCACAAGGGTGGGTTCCACGCTGACGCTGTGGAGAAGCACCCCATGTCCTACGAGCACATAGAACCGGGGCTGGTCGGGAACAGGAGGTCGATCTCGGTCTCCGAGCTCT
>Ga0180433_10000149_pt1 | contig 117795 bp, 110 predicted proteins | sample SS_ome_8_FD_132980 | JGI IMG/M metagenome (GOLD analysis project Ga0180433, IMG submission 132980) | Hypersaline lake sediment archaeal communities from the Salton Sea, California, USA - SS_1_D_1 metaG | ecosystem: Environmental > Aquatic > Non-marine Saline and Alkaline > Hypersaline >... | reverse complement strand
TTCCAAGCGTCTCTTCAGTTCTCGTTTAAACTCTTCCTTCAGTGGTAACCCGGAGTCCGGGTCGCCGAGAACCTCTAAGATTTTCTGTTCTATCAAATACTCCAGCTCATCAATGGTCAAGTCTTTCACGTTGCGCATCCTTATCCCCCTATGGACTCAATTAGACCACACACTCAAACTCCACTTACTCGTAATATACCACCATGTAATAACCCTGTCTAGGTATTCCCTCGGACGAAACTCAAATGTCAAAGTCCATTTACAAGCAAATTCCAATTTTCAAATTCAAAACCCTAAACGTTTTGAGTTTTGATATTGTTTGGGATTTGGTGCTTGGGATTTGAATCGGCCCTCACGAGTTTGCTAAAAGGTCTCCATTTGGCTATTTGACCCTTTATCTACTTCTCTGCTATGCTATATTCGGTATGGTGAAATATATTCTACCTGTTGAAATCCAGCCCCTGGAGGAAGGTGGTTATCTGGCCAGAAGCCCAGCTTTGCCAGGTTTCTTAGTTCAGGCGGATACTATCGAGGAAGTGATTAACCTCTCGCCTGGGGTAGCTCAAGCGTTGATTGAATCCATGCGAGAAAACGGTGTCCCGCTTCCTCGGACCCTGCAAGCAATCGAGCCACCTTTTCACACTAACCTCCTTGTCCCAGTATGACCTACCGCATATTGACCAAGAAGCTCCGCAGGTTGGGTTGTGAGCTTGTTCGCCAAGCTCCAGGTTCTCACGAGATCTGGTGGAACCCCGAAAATAGATTGTTCACGACCATTCCACATCGTGGCAACAAGGATATTCCCAAAGGTACTCTGGCAGCCATTCTGCGAGACCTTGGCCTTACCAGAAAAGAACTGGATGAAGCGTAGTGCTATCCCTTGAATCGATTTAGGGCACAGGATAGAATCTATCGGTTGAACTCCAAATGACAATTCAAATACAAATGCTCAAATGTCAAAATTACTCGGGGATTGCTTCGGCACTATCGTGCCTCGCAATGACGGGGGGGGAGATGTTATTGCTGGCCCCTCATCCAATTGTTATTGCGAGCCCCCACTCTTTTGTCATTGCGAGCACCTGAAAGGTGCGTGGCAATCTCGATAGAGCGCAATCTTGAACCTGAAATCCCAATGTGAAGATGAAAAATGGGAGCGGCATTTGTATGCCGCCCTCCTCAGTATTTCTGTCATTCTTGAGTCCCTACATTATTATCATTATGAACATAGCGCAGAATTTCCTAAGGTTAAGAATCTCATTTTTCGCAGTGGCAAGCGAGGTCGCCTAATAGATTAAACCCAACCGAACCGAAGATTTAATGGGTGGCGCTGTCTGTGCATAATAATATGTCAAGAGAGCAGACTAGATTGAGATAACCATCTATACTTCAGAGACAAAAAAATCTCGCGAACATGTCGCCAGAACTGGACAACTGTCGTAACGTTTACCCCTAATCCACACGCTAAATTATATTCCAGCTGCGGATACGCCAGTTTGCAAAGGTCTCAAATGGGAAATCTATATTTGCCTCAACGGCTGACTGGTAGATAACGGTAACATTAGAATCCAGGTCTACTTGAATATCCCCTGCGACAGAGCCGGTGAAAATGCCTCCGGGCTTAAAATCAATTTCGCCATCAGCCGACATCACGAAGCCTGTGAAGTCACCACTGGGCTGAAAGTCGACGTTTCCCTCTAGTGCCAGAACCAATACATAACCATCCTCGCTAACAAAATTCGGTTCGAAGTAGATGTTGCCCTTGGCAATGATGCTCCCTGATCCTGTAATTGCCGTCTTCCCTCCGATGTGAATAGAGCCTTCACACAGGATAGCATGGCCGTTCAAGTCCAGGATAAAGTCCTGCTCCGTTTTTCCCACAGTCATGTCTTGTGTTACATAAATGGTATCCAAAAGCTTTAATTCGCGATCCTGCTTGTTATCGGTGCTCTTTAACACCAAGTCTCCATCACAATATAGGGAGCCTATAGTTTGCTGATCTTTCGCATCTATAACGCAGTCCTCATAGCAATATTGATCAAAGGTCTTGCCAGATACATACTCAGAGTAGTAGTAATCATAGAGATCGCCCGATGAAGGCCAGTTCGCATACACTTCATTTATAGTCTTGTCCTGATCGTAGATAGCATTCGGATCATCGTTCAGGTCTTCGCCATATTGGATCCAGCCATCTACGAAAGAGTTGTTCCCCAAATCTACGTCCTTTTTGGCGGTAATGGCATTATCAGGAAAGCTGAAGCCATACACGTAAGCCTGAACCGTAGTATGGGTACCGTCTTGTGTGATACTAGTAGAAGTAACTTTATAGGCTCGGCTATCTGCATATTCTATCGTAACTTCCACGTGCTTATCATTAAGCTCTGCCACTCCGCCGTCAGGATCAGCTATGTAGTAAGTGGTAGAGTTACCACAATGAGTTAAGTTACTCACTTCATCTGTTTGGTTCTGTATCCTCCACACGGCATCCTCCACACCCGCATCGGCGGCATAAAGCTCGGCCGTCCTCCTCTCATGGACTTCACCGGCCAGAATGCCGCTGCCCATATGGCCCAGCAGCGCAGCCGATATAAGCCCGCCTATAAGGAGCAGAAGGAGAGCCAGTATCAACGCCGCTCCTTTTTCATCTCTTGCTAGATTCTTCACTACTTTTTTCATTTTTCCCTCAATCTGATCGGCCTATTGTACGTCAGTAGTATAATTATAGTACTTTTTCCTGTCAAAGTATAACTTATAACCTATTACCTTTGTCATATTATTAGTCGCTGGAAATGGGAAAATCCCTCATTTCAAATAGTACTTTTGGGATCGTCATCCCATCAGATGAAAGTGACAAATGCTGCGAGATTGCTTCGGAGCTGTCGCTCCTCGCCATGACAAGTCGGCATTATTACTCTAAACAAACCCAATTTTCAAAGTCCGTATGACAATTCAAAACTAAATTCTAAAATATAAATAACGGAGGCGCATAACAGCCAGTGGGCCTTAGTCACTTTCATACAAATTTTTCAAGAAAGAGCTTGCCACTCCTGCAAGGAAATTCTCCTTCCTGTAATCTGGGCTACTTCACTGAGAAGCATCTTGAGCTGAGGCACAGGGTATTCAGCATTGTTGGGAATTGCCAAGGTATGTGTCCCATATCGCATATAAAAATGACGCCCACCTGGCTCAGGTGGGCTAAAACCCAGTCTAATTAATTTCCTTATAAAAACTCGCCGTTTGCACGGTGCCCATTTAGCCATGCACTACAGTTTCCTCAAGTACTGGTATGCCCTTGTTTAAATCAAGTCCGTCTATAACAGGCAGTTGGTCACCGTGCCTTATCTTGACTAATATCCAGCCTTCAAGAACCGATCGTAGCTCACTTTGGCACTGATAAAGCGTTTCACTAAAAGCAATTGTCCCCTGGCATTCAGGAATCTTGCCACAATAAATACTATCTTCTAGTTTTTCATACATAGCCTTGCTCATCGCACGCTCAATGTACTCCGTCAACATTATTATCCCTCCACAAGAATTATATATAAGCCAGCGAACACTGTCAAAGAATAGTATCCCCGGTGTAAGTGACGAGTATCTCCGAGATTGCTTCGGCACTATCTTGCCTCGCAATGACAGTGGGGATGTCATTCTGAGTCTTTTTCTTTTTGTCATTGCGAACACCTGAAAGGTGCGCGGCAATCCCATTGTTGGTGGATAGATTGCTTCGGCAGAGTCGTTGCCTTGCAGCGGTAAAGTGGTGCTCGAGATTGCTTCGTCGCTAACGCTCCTCGCAATGACAGTGGGGGTTAAGATTGCGGAGCCTGTTCCGAGCTTTAGCGAAGAATCTCGCTCCTCGCAAAGACGAATGGAGTATATGTCTTGGCAAAGACAGTGAGGTGGTCATTGCGATGAGCCAAAGCCCTGAGCATAGCGAAGGGGAAGCGTGGCAATCCGGGAGCATTTCCGCAGGCTAGTGTGATGGGGAGATAGTAATATACAATACGCGGTTATTACGTGCCCGGCCTGGGCTGAACTCTGTAAATCCTCTGTTCGCTTTCCTCGTGCACGGTTCCCTTGCCCACAGTGGCAGTCACTGTGAAAATTAGTACGTCACCTTCCAAATCACAACTAGTCTTAGTTGGATCGGAGTCAATATATTCAGCGACACGAGTCATCATAGGAGCTCCACCACCAGATTCACTACGCCAAAGCTCACCGTCTTCCAGCGTATATGTAACTACCGTTGTGCTATTCTGCACTGTCCACCCCAATTTGAGAAACTCTCCGGTTGTGGGGCTATCGTCTATCATATCCTCCTGAGTCTGCAGAATATCCTGGCTGACTATCTTACCAGCCTGCTGCACCTGGCTGAGGGCCGACATGTGGTTAGCTGTGCGGGCATTCATGTCAAAAACCTGGAAGAATGTGGTAGTGATGGCAGTGGTGATGAGGCCGGTCAGTACTATTACCACCAACAGCTCGATGATGGTTAATCCCCTCTGGTCCTTATGTAGTCTCTTTATGTTCATTCGCACTTTGCTTTTTTATTCCCTCCACACTTACTTCTAAGAATCCCTTTTATAGTCCTTAAGAATCACTACTACTCGATCTCCGTGGCTAACTGTCACCGTTATCTCCTGGATTCCATCATCATCGTCGAGAATGGCGTCTTTATTTAAGCGAATGGCTGTGGTCACAACACTAAAGTCCGGGGGACGTATGTTTTCAATTTGAGGGTCTAACGAGTACTCGGGATGGCCCTCTTCCAAGACATCATCGTATTCGCTATATCTAACCCACTCCATCTGGGTTCGGGCGATGCTTTCAGCGGTGGCCCGCTGGTCAGCACTGATGAGAGCCAGGGCTGCGGTCTGAAGGGCAGTCAAAACGGAGACAGCAATTATACCCAGAAGAGCTATAGCTATCACGACCTCAAGCATGGAGAAGCCGCGAGAGCCGCCCCGGACGGTTTTCCTTAGTTTGCTAATCAACTTCAGTCTTTTCATTTTCACACATTTCTACGTTATGTCATTGCGAGCACCCACAGGGTGCGTGGCAATCTCCTATCCCCTCACCGAGATTGCGGAGCTTGTTCTGAGTGCAGGCGAAGGATCTCGCAATGACAGAAGGGGGAAATCTTCGCAATGACACGTAGGTTTCTTGTGTCACCATTTCTGCAACCCCGAATATGTGCTCCCTCAATGTTCCTCTCCTATGCACCTAGCTGGCCGTAAATAGAATACATCGCTGAAAACATGGCTAATACCAGAAAACCAATTACCAGGCCGATAAATATCGTGAGTATCGGTTGAATAAGCGCCACAGCCGCCTTAGTCTTGTCGGCGGATAAGACCTCAAAATTGTCGGCTACGGTGTTCAGTGTATTTTCTAGATTACCGGTTTCTTCACCGACTCGTACCATCTGCGTCATCAGGGGCAGGAAAAGCTCTCTTTTGGCCATAGGTCGCGACAAACCTTCACCCCTGATTAACTCCTGCTGAACTCCGGTCAGATTCTCGACCACGAATTTGTTGTTGCTGGCACCAATGGTCATGGCCAGTACTTCCGGCAACGGCAGGCCAATCTGTACCAGCATGGACATAGTCCGGCAGGCACGGGCAAGCTCGGCGAGGTGAACAATACGTCCGATTACAGGCATATGTAGCATCATCTTATCCCAGCGGTATCTTCCGTGCGGGGTCCTGATGTATATATAGATTACGGCAACAGCAATTAAAACGCCGAGTATAAGATAGAGTCCATAGGCGTTAAACCAGTTGGTAACGCCGATAAGTATTCTGGTGGGCAACGGCAAGTCAAATCCAAATTGGGCGTACAGGCCGGCGAAGGTGGGAAAAACAAAAGTTACCAATACCAGTACCACAACAACAGCGGCAACAACTACGATAAGGGGATAGGTTAATGCACCTTTTATTTGCTTTTGGGTGACCACTGCCCTTTCCGTATAATCAGCCATCTGCCTCAGCACCACCTCCAGATTACCTCCCTGTTCACCGGCAGCTATGGCCTGGTAGTACATACGAGAGAAAGCCTGGGGATGTTTACTCAGCGCTTTAGATAGTGAACTACCACCACGAATATCCGAGGCTACCTCACCAACTATTGACGCCAGGGTCTGGTTTTCTATCTGGCTTTGTAATAAGTCCAAGGAAGTAACAATGTCAGTGCCGGATTCCAGAAGTAACGCCAGCTGGCGGGAAAACATCACAATTTCCTGCGGCTTTATCTTGGAAAAGCTGGCCAGCAGCTTTTCTTTGTTAAGGAGGGACTTGTGGGCTTTGAGGCTGACCACCCGGTAGCCTCCGTAGCTTAACAGCTCAGACGCTGCCTCTTCGGTGGTAGCCGACACTCTACCCCTGACCAGTCTCTTATCTTCCGTATAGGCGGTATAAGCAAAATCCATTTATCACCTCCGGATCATTAAGTTCTATTGTAGGCATTGCGCAGCACCTCAAAAGGTGTGGTAATACCTTCTTTTACCTTGCGCATGCCGTCGCTCATCATAGATATCATGCCGTCTTTTAGGGCTTGTTCCCGGATGGCGGCGCTGCTGGTGCGATTACAGACCATCGCCCCTATAACATCGTTAATAGATAGAATTTCGAAGATTCCCGTCCGCCCCAGGTAACCGGTATAGGCACAGGACTTACAGCCAGTACCATAGATAAACTCGGTCTTTTTCTCCCCTGTTTCTTTTTCATAAGCAATTTGCTCCACCAATGGAGCCTCGATAAGGCGACCACAATCGGGGCAGACACGGCGCACCATTCTCTGTGCGATTACACCGATAACCGATGAAGCTATCAGGAAAGGCTCTACCTTAAGGTCAAGGAGACGAGAGAGCACGCCCGCACTATCATTGGCATGGATTGAAGACAGCATCATGTGGCCGGTTAAGGCTGCCTGAGTGGCTATGTTGGCTGTCTCGGCATCGCGTATCTCTCCTACCAGTATTACATCAGGGTCAAGACGAAGGATAGACCTCAGACCGCTGGCAAAGGTAATGCCAGCCTGGGGGTTAACCTGAATCTGAATAATATCCGGAAATCGATACTCAGCGGGGTCTTCAATAGTAATTACATTTCTTCCAAGAGTGTCAAGGGAATTGATTGATGCATATAAAGTTGTGGTCTTACCTGCCCCTGTGGGACCGCTGACCAGAATCATGCCATAAGGAACCTTGAGCATATTCTCATACTTCGCCAGGCTATCAGGCAGCAGACCAAGCTCCGCCAATCCGAGAGTGGCCAGTGACTTGTCCAGAAGTCGCAGGGTGGCTGTCTCACCCAGGACAGCGGGGGCAACAGCGACTCTGATATCTATCTCCCGTCCTTTTGACAGCGTAGAGAACTGCCCATCCTGAGGGCGAAAATGGTCAGCTATATTCAGTTCAGCCAGGATTTTAATTCGCGAAATAAGTGCCCGGTGCACATTTACGGGTAGAGACATCGTATCCTGAAGAGTGCCATCTATACGGTAGCGTATTCGCACTCTATCTTCTTCCGGCTCAATATGAACATCGGATGCGCGGGCTTTGACTGCCTCATCAATGATGAGGTTTAAAGCCTGAACCAGGGGGGTATCAGTGGCAGCAGCCACGGCAATCTTCTCATCGGTTTCCTCTTCCGGGATGGATATACTGGAAACCTGCTTTTCAATTTCGCCATAGGCTTTATAGTTGAAGTCAATAGCATCTCTGACTTCCTTGGCAGTGGCAGCTACAGGCCTGATCTTCATTCGGCTCTGGGCAGCAAGAGCTTCCAGGGCAAAGATATCAGTCGGGTCTACCATAGCCACTTCCATTGTCCTTCCAGATATGGCCACGGGTATGGCGTTGTATCGCCGTGCCATCACTTCCGGTATCAATTTCAATGCCTCGGGCTGGGGCTGTTGCCTCAGCAGTTTAGACGGCTTTTCTGATTTAACCGGCTTCTGTGATGGTTGTGCAGGAAGCTCTTCTGTCCCGGGTTTAGCTGGGAGTTTTTGACCCAACTCAAAGACCCTTATTCCCTGATGCTGGGCGAATTGCTTTGCCTTGGAGTCAATCTCCGTTGACACAATAATAACTTTACCATCAATTTCAGTATCATAGGCTTTGGTATCAAATAAGACCACCTGTTCCAGATTAACCTCTTTATCCCCGTTGAGAAAATCTATGCCCAGAACATGCCCAACCTGGCCGCTGCCAGTACGAGCCACGACGTCGAATGTATATTCAACACCCGACCTGCCTTTGAGTTTGTGGTTCTCCTCTACTACATAACCCCGGCTGGTCAAAGATTTAACCAATTCTTCCTTTGTCTTGAGCTTAAGCGGCTCCCTGGGCTTAGCGGGTTGTGCAGATTGAGAGGTCAATAATTGCTCCACTAGCTCTCCATCAATGACCTTTATTCGCTGCTTGCGAGCCAGTTGTTTGGCCTGTTGACTGAGTGCAGGAGCGGAAAGAAGAACTCTATCAAGAATACCGCAATCGTAGGCTTTATTGGCAAACTGGAAAATAGTCTCCAGTTCTGTTTTACTATCACCAGCATCGGTGATGGAGACGGCCATGGTGTAGCTGGTGAAACCATCGTCTATTTGCGCCAGCATATCAAAGACATGGGCAACGTTCGACTTCCCGACGCGCTCAGCTCCCTCTGTTACTTCATAGCCCTTCGATTGCAGATATTCTTTGATTCGGCTTTTTAGCTCGTGATCGCTTTCCATCTGCTCAACCTGAACATTCATTTTCAGCGGACTGGGCAAAGTGTAGTTTGCCATCCGTTTAAAGTCAAGATTCTTAAGCATCTCTTACCTCAAGCTAATCAAGGCATAATGATATAGCTCTTGCATAACATAAATAGAATGTAGCACAACGTAGCAATTTGTCAATAGAACTTTTGGGGGGGTTACTTGTGGATTTGCAGTATCTCCGCTATAGACATGATAAATCCGGGTACAGTGCTAGAGCAAAATTAAACATCCCATCAGGCCAATGAGGGGAGAACGATGTGATTCACAATGGCTTATGGGTCACCTTCTATGCAAATGACTATAATTGCCCATAAAGCGGCATCTAAATTTCATCAAAATATTCTGACGACCGGCCCGGCTTCGCCTCTGGTGAAATCCAGCCACTGTGCAGGGCAAGAGCAACAGCGTGAGCTCTGTCATTAGCATTCAGTTTACGCAGAATAGCGCTGACATGATTCTTGATTGTTTGCTCGCTAATTCCCAGAATATGCGCAATCACTTTATTTGAGTTGCCCTCGGCAATGTAGTTTAGAATCTGGGTCTCCCTGTTGGTAAGTGGAGCGACTATGTTGCCCATGGTTTTGCCCAGACCCCGGAATTGGTTCAATACGTGCCTGGCAACCTGGGGGCTGGTCATCAGGCTTTCATTTATAGGATATTCACCATTGCGGGCCCGTCTTATAGTGCTGGCCAGTTCTTCAGAGCTGCTTTTCTTGTTTAGACAGGCTACAGCTGCGGTCTTAATGACCTCAAAAAGCTCCATATCATCAGGGTCAGGGCTCAGCACTATTACTTTCGTATTTGGGAAGTGTTGGGCAATTTGCCTGCCCAGTTCAAGCCCGCTAAGGCTGGCCAGGTCAGAACCTAAAAGAGCGACATCGGGGAGATGGGTTTCAATCATCTCCAGCGCATTCTGAGTTAGGTCACATTCCAATATCTCCATGTCAGATTCCTGGCCCAGTGTCTGCCGCACACCGGTCCTGAAAAATGCTTGCTCATCAATTACCATAACTTTAATCTTATTCATCACCTGCCTCCGGTTTAAAGCCTACCTCTATAATTCAATCACCCTCTCGATTATTTATATCTGGCTCCAGTGAATCATCGTATAACATAATCCTCGTTGGTGTCAAGTTGCCCTTATATAACCCAGTCACTGCCAATTATTTCAAATACAGGGCTTGACAAGCACCATTGAGGTAGTATAATAGTAATAGGCCAAAGGTAATAGATGGTAGTGCGATATAATGAATCAACGAAGGTCTAATATAGAGATAATAGCTGATATGCTCAAGGTGGGGGAAAATGGAGCTGGGAAGACGGAGATTATGTATAGTGCCAATATGAGCTATACCCAGATACAAAAATATCTGGGTTTTCTCTTGAGTCACGGGCTCATTAATAAAGTGGAGGTAGGCAATCCCGTAGTTACCTATCAAGTAACGGAGAAGGGAGGAGAGCTGCTTAGAAATATAAATACTATAGTAGAAATCCTCGAGTTCCGAAATGGCAATGGAGCTTGAGGCTCGAATGCTGTGTGGTTATAGAGGGGTGCCCGAAAGTAAAGTGAGGATGCCCCTTGTTTAACATAAAAGTCAAAGGAGTTCAACATATGAGAGGAGCGGTATATGTCTGAAAAAAGGATGCTAATAGTAGATGCTGACCTGGTGAAAAAGATAGACGATAATCGTGGTGATATGGGGCGGTCTGACTTCATCAACTTCCTCATTGAGAACCAGTTTAAGGAAGTAACTAAAAAGCAGAACGGCGTAACCCGAGAAGAATTTCACCAGTTTCAGGAAGGAACGAAAGAGCTACTGCGCAATTTCCTGGAATTCTTTATCAGCTATGGATTGGAGCTAGGCAAGCAACCGGGCGATAACGAATTCGAGCAATTGTCGCGTAAACTGCAAAGCCTGGGTGGCTCGGCAAAAGTAAAAGGTTCCTGACTTTTTACCTCGCATTTTCATCCGCAATCAAATCCTCCGCAGCTTCAAATAGAACTATCTTCTAGAACATAATCTCTTCCCAAGTTTCCATAACCTTGTCATAGTATCTTCAGGATAATGATATTCCCTTTGTTATTCTGAATGAAGCGAAGATCACGAAGAACTATGGCCCTTCTCGCCCTGAACTTTTGTCGGGATAAAGAAGGACAGCTCTATTGCCATTCCGGGCATAGCGAGCCGTTCCCAAAACTGTGAATAACATAAGGGGAAATAGGAGGCACAGCTATGACAAGGCCAATTGATTTATTGCGACAGAGCAGGAAAGAAGAGCTATGGCAAATGTGCTGCGGCTTTCTTCAACTCAGCCTGGAGCAGTTCATGGACATACAGAAGAGACTGCTCTTGGAACAAATTGAATTACTAAAAAACAGCGACCTGGGAACAAGGGTGATGCGCGGTGCCATGCCTGAGACGGTGGAAGAATTCCGAAAACAGGTGCCATTAACCACCTACGCTGATTACCTACCTGAGCTTGTGGAAAGAAGGGAAGACGTGTTGCCGGCCAAGCCTGCTGCATGGCTGCGTACTCAAGGCAGGATGGGCGAGTATAACTTCAAATGGATTCCCTTATCTGAGAAGTTCTTGTATCAATTAAAACAGGTGTCTGCCGGTGTAGGACTTTTAGGCTCCTGCAATCCTAAAGGGGACTTTGTGGCGAAAGAGCATCTGAGACTGTTGGCCACTATGGGAACACCTGATTATGGATCAGGTATGGTGGCGTATCTGATACAACGGGCACTGGGCTGTGACCTTTTCCCAGGCAATGCAGCAGAAATGAGATTCCGAGAGAAGCTAGAAGCTGGTTTTGAAGAGGCTTTAACTCAGGGTATTGATGCTCTTGGTGGTTTGCCGTCTATCATCGCTTATACTGGTGCAATGTTTATGCAAAGAGTAAAAGATTTAGATGCTCATTTTTTACTATCTCACCCAAAAGCAGCTGCTCGTTTATTCAAAGGGTTAATAAGGAGCAAGCTGGCTCGTCGCTCCATGTTGCCTAAGGATCTGTGGTCAATCAAGGTAATTGTGGGTGGGGGCACGGATAGCTCTATTTTCGGAAAAACTGTGGAGGAACTGTGGGGAAAACAACTTCTGGAAACATATGGTGCTATTGATGGGGGTATTTATGCCACTCAAACATGGGATTATGAAGGTATGACCTTTATTCCCAACCTCAACTTCTTTGAGTTCATTCCTGAAAGGGAATGGTTCAAATGGCAATTAGACCATTCCTACCAGCCGAAGACTATTTTGTTGGATGAGGTAAAGGCAGGTGAGAATTACGAGATAGTTATCACTAATTTTCATGGCGGCATTCTGACCAGATATAGAATGGGAGATATGGTCAGGATAACCTCTCTCCGAAACGATAACTTGGATATTGATATTCCCCAGATGGTCTTCTACGGCAGGGCTGATGATCTTGTTGAGGTTACCAAAATAGGACGGCTGACAGAGAGGATAATTCAGCGGGCAATGAAAAATACGGGTCTCCCTTATGTTGATTGGGTAGCACGCAGGGAAATAATTACTGAGAAACCGGTACTACATATCTATCTGGAGCTTAAGGATAACTATATTGCCAGTGAAGAAAACCTGACGACAGCTATACTGGAGGAACTCAAGAAGCTGGATAATAAATATCGCTGTAACTTTTATCGGCTTATCGGTGATATGGAGTCTGTGCTGGACTTGAAACCTGTAGAGGTAACCTTGCTTCCGCGGGGCGCATTCTTCAATTATACATCGCAATGGCAGGCTAAGGTTGTAGCTCCAGGTGAACAGAAGCTGCCCCGTGTCAATCCTCCTGAGGAGGTACTTTCTTTGCTACGAGTTCCCGGAGTTGTAGTTGAGCCTGCGCCGGTAACTGAAGCCGAACGTGCACCTGTCCGGTAAGATGTTAACCTCGAAACGCCTGGATAGAAATAGCGAGAAACGAAATGACAAGACCAATTGAGTTACTACGACAGAGCAGGAAAGAAGAGCTATGGCAAATGTGCTGCGGCTTCATTGATCTCAGCCTGGAGCAAGTTATGGCTATGCAGAAGAGGCTGCTTCTGGAGCAAATTGAGCTGCTGAAGAATTGTGAGCTGGGTAGAAAGATATTGCACGGTGCTATGCCTACCACTGTGGAGGATTTTCGCAAGCAGGTGCCAATAACTACCTATACTGATTATTGTCCCGAACTCGTAGACAGAAGAGAAGATGTATTACCAGCCAAGGTTGACAGGTGGGTGAGGACTTCGGGTACGGCTGGGAAATCCTATATTAAATGGGCTCCACTTTCGGTGAATTTTGTTCGTGAAATGGAGAAGGCATTGGCAGCCGTGATTATTTTTTCAGGCTGTGAAAATAAAGGCGACCTCTCCAGCTTTAAAGAACATTTGAAGGTGCTGTATACTCTGGGGCCTCCAGAATATGGGAACGGTAATTTAGGCTGCATTATGAAACAGGCAATCGGCTGCGACTCAATGCCTTCCCATGGAGAAGAGTTATCTTTTGAACAATGTATCAAGCTTGGCTTCGAGGAAGCGCTATACCGCGGTCTTGATGGTTTTGGCGGGGAATCTTCTGCATTACTTTATGCGGGAGAGCAAATTAGCAGGCGATCGGGAAATATAAACATCAGCTTCCTATTTGCCCATCCCAGGGCACTGTTTCGGGTAACCAGAGGACTGGTTAAGAGCAAGGTAGCCCACCGCCCGTTGTTGCCTAAAGACCTGTGGACAGTACGAGGAATAATATGTGGCGGCAGCGATACTACTATTTTCAAGCAAAGAGTGGAAGAATTGTGGGGCAGACGCCCTCTCGAAGCCTATGCCAGTTGCGAAGGTGGGCTATGCGCTGTGCAAACCTGGGATTACGAAGGCTTGACTTTTATCCCAAATTTAAACTTCTTTGAATTTATTCCCGAAGGCGAATATTTCAAATGGCAACTAGACAATTCCTATCAGCCGAAGACTATTCTGCTGGATGAGGTAAAAGCTGGTGAGAACTATGAAATAGTCCTCACCAATCTGCAGGGTGGGGCATTTGTTAGATACAGGATTGGCGATATGATAAAAATCACTTCACTGCGGAATGAAAAGTTGCATATTGCTATACCACAGATGGTGTTTCACAGTCGGGCAGATAACCTTATTGACGTTTCCGGATTAGGTCGTCTTACGGAAAAACTGATTTGGGAAGCTATGGAAAATAGCGGCATTCCATATAGATACTGGGCGGCGCGCAAAGAAGCAATTGGAGATAAGCCGATACTACATCTCTATCTGGAACTCCAGGAAAATTACGTTGCCAGTGAAAAAGCTGTAGTAGCAATACTTTATGACGAGCTGCAAAAGTTGGACAGCATATATCATTATAACTTCTACAGTGTTTTCAGTAATCCAGAGACTTTACTTGGCTTGAAACCTGTTAAGATTACCTTTCTCCCTCGAGGTGCCTTTGCTCGCTACATCTCTCAACGCCAGGCCGAGGGTGCTGATTTGGGCAACCTGAAGCCGCCGCATATTAACCCTTCTGATAAGGTGCTTTCCCTGCTGGGGGCTCCCGAGGTTGAGTTGCAGACTATACCGGTAACTGAAAGCGAGCGTGCCGCTGCTCGATGATACCGGCATAGTTTAGATAAAGGTGCCACACGATATTGCCTTTCCTCTGTTATTCGCAGCCCACTCGCCTAATAAACATCGCATATCTATTACTGCTGCCAGAGGAGTGTGTCAAGTCACTGCTCACCTGGCATTTGCATTAAGTGAAGCAATTTCTCCACGAATTGTCTGCACCATATCTCCCAGTTTTCGCTCAGGACCCACTGTAAAGACAAGGAAGCTGTCAACACCCAGTACTTTAGGGAATTACTATAGTCTCTCTTGACAGCCTGCAAATTTATATCAATAATAACCCTGTAAGCGAAAGGGATGATTTTATATGAATATCCAGGCCATAATCTCTTTAATTGCCACCATTGCTTATATTCCCTTATTTGTTATCCTGCTATCTAACCGCCCGTGGGATAGGAAGCAAAAGTTCTTCTTTATATTCCTCATAGCGCCAGTCTTTTGGAGCTTTATCACTTTTCTTTATCACAGCGGGTCATTAATCCAGGATAAACAGCTAGGAATTAACATTATTACTTGTGCTGTCTTCTGGATGATCGTTCAATTGCATTATTTTCTTTTATCTTTCTACAAGTTCGACCGCGTCAAGATACCATGGGCTTATCTTTTCTTAGTAGCTGCTATTGTTTTGGCAGCATCGCAGTATGGCCCAATAGTGGGACAAGGCACCAACAATGGCATCACTGTTGATTATGGCCCCTGGATTCTTGCGGTAGGCCTTATTTTTCTTTTCACGCTAGGTACCAAGGATATATATTCTTTGATACAAAGGTACAGACTCTCCCCCGACCCGGCGGAGCGCAATCAGATTATTTATTTAATTATTGCTATTGCCATCCTGACGGTGTTCCTATTTAGCTCCTTTGTTCCCAGTCTAGACAAATATGCTGTACCCCATATTGGCAACTTTGCTATTGCCTGTGTTTTGACCTACGCTGTTGTGACTCTCCGCCTGCTGGATATCAGGGTTGTATTCCGCCGCGCCTTTATCAATGCGGTTGTCTACGGCAGTGGGCTTGGCATAGTGCTGCTTGTTTTCTGGTTGGTTCGTAAGTTCGGCAGCATTGGACTTGATGAATTTGCCTCTCTGACAATAGCCATAGCTTTTGGAATCCCATTCATCTTACTTCTTTCTTATACCGTGGGTGCCCGCTGGCGAGCGAAAATAGAAGAAGCCTTTATTGGGGCCAGCTACTCCTACCGCAGGGAGTTATTTCAATTTATCGCCAAGATACACAATATTCGTACGATGGAACAGTTTGGCAGCGATTTCATATCACTGATTTCTCAATCTATTGATTGCCGGAGAGCTTGCCTGCTTTTGCCACAAGCCGAAGATGGAGCGTTTATCGCTCGATTTATCTACCCGCCTGTAGATGATAATCCCATGAAGAAGTTGGAATTTAGGTCGGATAACCCTATCGTGACCTGGCTGAAGCGCGAAAGCTCAGTATTGCCGAAAAGGAACCTCTCCATACTGCCTGAATTCCAGTCTATATGGGAGAGGGAGAGAGAGGAGATTCAATCGGCAGGAGTGGAGATATTCGTTCCCTTAAGCAACATGGGAGAACTTGGGGCTATTCTGGCAGTAAGTGAGAGGCGAGATGGGAAACTTTACACCGTTGAGGATATTGATTTACTGGAATCCATCTCCGCTCAGGTGGCAGCGAGCATGGAAAAGGAATATTTCCACGAGCAATTGCGAGAGCAGGACAAGGAAATAACCCTGCTTAACCGTTTAACCTCAATTGTGACCTCCAGTATGAACATTGAGACGATATTTGAAGGATTCGCCCAGGAATTAAAGAAGGTAGTGGATTTTGATTGGGCAACGGTTGCTTTAATTGATGGAAACGAGCTTTATTTCCTTGCCCTATCAAGCAACACGGTGTCTCCCTGGCAGAGGGGAGAGAGGATTCCTCTTGAAGGAACAGCTACGGAGTTCGTATGCCAGGAGAGGAAAACTATATATGAACATGATCTAGCAAGATACCGCAGATTCCGGACTGGAGAATATCACTTAAAGCAAGGAGCCCGCTCTATTGTTTATCTGCCGCTGAGTATCAAAGACCAGAGCATCGGAAGTTTGATTGTGGCCAGTGGCCGCCCTGAGGCTTACAGTACCAAGCAAATAAGACTTCTTGAGCAGGTAGCTCTACAGATTGCCACACCCATCGAGAACTCCCAGCTTTATGCCAGGGCAGAACAGAGATCTCGTATTGACGAGCTTACCGGGCTGTTCAATCGACGTCATTTTGAGGAACGGCTCAAAGAGGAGATCAGCCGGCATTCTCGTTATGGCGATGCGTTATCCATATTCATGATTGACCTGGATAGTTTTAAGTCTTATAACGATATATATGGACATCCCTCCGGGGATATTCTTCTGAATCAAGTAGGGAAAATTATCAGGAGCTCTGTCCGAAATGCTGATCAGGCTTTTCGCTACGGCGGCGATGAATTCGTTGTCGTCTTGCCTCAAACCACCATGAATGATGCCTATGTCGTAGCTGAGAGAGTTCGGTACAGAGTTGAGGAGGAGATGCAGCAAAAGGAAATTGCTGTAACTTGCAGTGTTGGTTTGGCGAGCTATCCTTCAGATGGAGTGATATCCGGTGAACTTGTTACTGCGGCCGATACTGCTCTTTATTTTGCCAAGCGAACTGGAGGTAATCGAGTCTATCTCTCTTCCAAGATTTTGTCCGAGCCTCTGGAGGAGGCAGGCATTTATGCCAGACGTAATGGGTTGAGTGCTATCTATGCATTAGCCTCGACTGTTGAGGCTAGAGACCCCTACACTTATGGGCATTCCAGAAAAGTTAACACTTATGCTGTAGCTTTAGCAGAAGCAATTGGGCTATCACCTGAAGAGGTATCCAGGGTAAGCACTGCTGCCTTGCTTCACGACATCGGTAAAATTGGCGTTCCCGATAAAGTGCTTAATAAAAAAGGAAAGCTTAGTGAAGAAGACTGGGAATTGATTAAAGAGCATCCTAGATTAGGAGCAAACATCGTCGGTAACATACCCAATCTAGTTCCCTGTCTAAGCGGTATTTTATATCACCATGAGAGGTGGGATGGTGGTGGCTATCCTGAAGGGCTGAAAGGAGAAGAGATTCCCATAGAAGCCCGCATCCTCTCCATAGCTGATAGCTTTGCAGCTATGACTTCTGCTCGTCCTTACCGTCCTGCCTTGCGCAACGAGGAAGTGGTGAAAGAGATCCAGCGATGTAGCGGCTCTCAGTTTGACCCTGAGTTGGTGCCAGTCTTTATGGACATCATTGCGGTTAGTTCTTCAGAGAAGGCGAAGATAGGGCAAGACCCACCCAGTGAATCAATAATTCCGTAGTGTGTACCTCTACTTTGCTAAAGAATGATGCAGGTAAATAAAATAAGCGTAGCTACAGGTCTATAGGCCCACAGGATGAGGCCAAAGCATCGCCACTAGAAAAATATTAAATATCGAGTTTGGTGCGCAGCTACGGCATTACACCGCTAGAATCCTGTTAGTAGTCGGTTTCCTTATCAGAACACATATATTGCGAGAGAAGCTCCTTACCATGGGGATGTGGTAGGATTTTTCCGGTAACATAGAGATAATTTCCCACCCAGATTTGGTTAGTAGTTTTCTTAGCTCGCCATAAGAGAAAAGGTGGTAATAACGGTAAACTGTTTTTTCTTTTAACCTCCAGGGGACTTGCTGTTCTTTTGATTTGAGCCAGAACCTTGGTTGACCATAGTTCCACACGGTTAAGAAAGCCTCGCCCTGGGGTTTCATTACCCGCTTCAATTCCGTGAATGCTTTTTCCCTTTCCTCTCTGCCTTTGATGTGGTGGTAAGTTGCCACTGATATTGCCCAATCGAAGGTATTATTGGAGAAGGGGAGGAACAAGGCGTCAGCGGCAGTTATGTTGACATAAAGCTTAAACTTGGCAGAATATCTCAGAGCTTGCTTGAGCATGGCAGGAGAGGAATCCACGCCCCAAAGTTCAAATCCCTGGCTGAAGGATAAGAATTCCGGTCCATGGGCACAGCCTACATTTAGCAACTTTCCGCTTTGCCATCTCGCCGCCACCTCTTCCAGTTCCTTTTTTAATAAAGGCCAGTGCCGCACTCGATACCAGCTTTCAGCTATTTGGTTGAAAACTTCTCTATTTGTGGTCATAGGTGGACTCTGCTAGACTTTAACATATTAGAGAGAAATGCTCATAGGCGCGATTGCTTATGTTGTCACCCTGAGCCAGACATATAAAGCTGAATGAATTGCAGAGTAATTGAATAGAGATGGCGTGAAAAAGGCGTCTCGAACTATTTCTGGAGTAACCCCGGTGGCAGTTATGGCCAAGCCTTTTGCCTGCCCCGGCAGATGTGTTTATTGCCCCAGCTCACCCGAGGCACCCAAGAGCTACACACTGGAATCACCAGCGGTTCTGCGGGCACGGAGTTGTGGCTATGATGCTAAAAAGCAAGTGGAGGTCAGGCTTAAGACACTGGCTGAAATGGGGCATGCCCAGGATAAGGTAGAACTTATCATCATGGGGGGTACTTTCATGTTTTACCCCAGCGACTATCAGTATCAGTTTATTAAGGATTGTTATGATGCTCTAAACGGCATTTCCTCTAGCTGCTTGGAGGAAGCTAGAAAAATAAATGAGAACGCTGAGCGCCGCTGCGTGGGATTGTGCATCGAGACCAGGCCTGACTTTTGTGGTGAAGCGGATGTAAAGAGTTTGCTTGATTTCGGCACTACCAGAGTGGAGCTTGGGGTACAGACATTGGATGATGAGATTCATCACCTGACAAAGAGGGGCCACGGGATAGCTGAAGTTATTTCCGCTACCAGGCTGTTACGTGATTATGGATTTAAAGTTTATTATCACTGGATGCCCGGTTTACCAGGATCGACTCCTGAGCACGACCTGGAACTATCCAGGAAATTATTTGAGGATGAACGTTTTCGACCTGACGGAATCAAGCTTTACCCCACGCTGGTAGTTAAGGGAAGTGAGTTAGAGAGCTGGTATCAGGATAGTCGCTATCAACCTTACAATGAAGAGGAGATGATTGACTTGCTTATAAACATCAAGACTTTAATTCCCAAATATGTAAGGATTTCCAGATTGATGCGGGATATACCCAGTAAATTTATAATTGCCGGCTGCAAAGACTTGGCGCTCAGGGGAACTATTAGAAAGAAAATGGACCAAGCAGGTCTTCAGTGTAGCTGCATTAGATGTCGGGAATATGGGCATCGCCTGAGGGATGGCTGGAAAATTGGTGAGCCTAGGCTAACCAGGCTTGATTATGATGCATGGGGGGGGAAAGAAATCCTCCTTTCCTATGAGGATGATAACGAAACCTTGTTTGGTTTACTGCGGCTTAGAATAAATGGAAAAAAAGCGTTTATCAGGGAGCTACATATTTTTGGTCCCGAAGTATCCTTGGGAAAGAGGCTAGAGCGGGCCGCCCAACATCGCGGACTCGGTGAAACATTACTTAGGGAAGCAGAAAGAATCGCCAGAGGGGAATTCAAGGCTGACAGATTGTTGGTGCTCAGCGGAGTTGGTGCCCGGGAGTATTACCGTTCGCTTGGTTATAGTCTGGAAGGCGCTTATGTCACTAGGGAGCTTTAAGCTGTAGGAGAAGACTTGAGAACGATTCATACATATATGTACCGCCCGTCGCTGTTGGTGGCAATATTGAGTGAGCCGTACATATTGAACTCCAGTCGGTTTTATCATACAATGATATTTACTAAAAAGGACTGGGGGAAGTTACCATGACACATTGTCCATACTGTGGTCAAAGGTTATACGAGGATGCAATAATTTGTTCTGCATGTGGCGCAAGTTTAATTGGAGAGGACACAGGATGGCAAGCATTGCAGATCCAGGAGAAAATTGATGAAGCGAAACAGAGGGCAAATATTCGCATTATTTCTGCAATAGTTCTCGTAACAATAGGAATGGTGGCTGGCGGTGTTCTCTGTGTCTCATCGAATGCGATTGGGTTTTTTGGAGTTGCGTTTGTTTGCCTGGGAATTGGATGTATGGCTTCGGCTGGGCGGCACGAACTCAAAGCTAGGAGATTGCAGAAACAACTTAAGCTGTGAAATAGGTGGTGTCAGCGTGACGAACAAAGACGCAGCTTAAGAAACGGTATGATGCAAATTCAGAAGGGCCATCTATCAATAGTTGCTTGATTCACTGCTTACCGATCTGTCTTCTCTAGATAAAGTGAACTAGCTTATCTGCCCTCGCAGGCTGCTTTTAATTCGACGATTCCTTGACATAAACTCAGGCAAACATTTTGCCATGAGTGATTTGGCAAACAATTTCTTTCCTATATTGACATCGAGAAATAGGTATGCTTATAATGGATTTCAGCGGCTATATAAGATATTTAATCAATCGGGGGCTTGGAACTTGGTGAAGACAAGGAAAGGAGAGAGCAGATGGATAACGAGGTAAAGCCAACCTGGAGATTAGCCTGGGGATTGTGGTGGAGGATGTTTCTTATTAGCCTGGGAATATCGGTGATAATCGGAGCAATTCTAACTGCGGTAGGTTTGTCACTCATACCCTGGCTCATACCCTGGCTGTAGTAAGCTCTCTTTAGCTGGTTATTAAGTTGCATATGATAATTTACTATTGCGGCAAACAAGCCCGCTGCTGTTACGGTGATTGGGGTATTGACAGTGGAAGCTTTCAGCTATATCGTTATGTAAGAAGTTAAAAAAGCGTCTAAGGAGTAAAAAATGGAGAAAACCTGGAAACCAACGGTTGCTGGTATTTTGACTATTATCGCAGGATCCCTGGGACTGCTGATTGGAATGGGGATTGCTGTCGGATTTGGGCTGGTGGGAACCATAATGGACATAATGCCGGGATTCCCTGGCGGGTTACTTTCACTTATCGGTATTCCCGGCATCATACTGGGTATAATAGCCATAGTAGGGGGCGTTTATGCCTTGAGAAGAAGATTATGGGGATTAGCACTTTCTGGAGCTATTTGCGCACTTTTTTTTACCTTACCTCTACTTGGTTGGATTCTAGCGATATTAGCCATCATATTTGTTTCACTAGGTAAGGGCGAATTCGAATAAAGCCCAAATTTTTATCTAAGTTATGTGAATCAGATTTGAGCAATTTTGAGAATAGAAAGGAGGTAAAATGGAAAGGAAATATCGTTTTCTACCTTTCGCGGCCAAGGTCTTGAAAATAGTAGGGTGGATAGTTTTGGTAGTTGGTATTATCGGTTCTATTCTTAGTTCTGTTGTTTTCGGAGTTACAGTGGGTGGAGTTGAAGGATTTTTTCTAGCTGTTGTGGGAGTAATTTTCTCTTTCTTGGCTTGGGTATTCCTGCTCGCTGCCAGTGAGCTCTTTTATCTGTTTATGGATGTGGAAGAGAACACCAGAATCACAGCCGAGCGTATTAAAAAAGAATCAATTTGACACAAAACTTACACCTGAAGTGATTAGATGAATGAAAACAACAATCTCTTCCTTGTTTGACAAGTTTATACAAAAAGGACAGCTAATGATGCCCAGAAAGAAAACCCACAATGTCTCACAGAAAGGGTTGAGGGCAAATAAGATGCGAGAGTATTATTATATAAAATATGCGACTAGTGCGCTCAGAGTCATAGCATGGATAATACTAGTACTTGGCTGCATCGGTTCGCTTGCTTGGGGAATTATCATAGGTGGAATTGAAGGGGGAGTTGGGATTGTAATAGGAATAATTGTCTCATTCCTGGCTTGGCTACTACTGCTTGCGGCTACAGAGCTTTTTAAATTATTTATAGATGTAAAGGCAAATACCAGAAACACAGCTGATTACATCACAAAAGACTCAGATTAATATAAAATTTTTAACCTGGCGGGTTATGCGAATCAATGTAGCAACCTTCTTCATTTATGTGGCAGGCTCACTTAGCTTGGCTGCTGCGTCATAGGATAGCTGGTTTAGTAGGCTTGCTTTTTTACATTTTCCGATTTTTTCTTATCCAGTAAATCGGTTTTTTGTTTACAACTCCGCTTGATTGCCCGGCCATGCTTGAAACGATTCAGGTTTACAAATCCTTTTGTCACAATTCTCTCATTAAATGAATCTATGTTTCAGTCTCAATATCATCTCCTCAATACTGCTACCCTTTGTTCTGAGGTTTTTTATAGCTTGTGTTACGTTATCATGTTTATGGCTATCATTGAGGTCAACTAGCCTAGTGTAATAACCGCTTCGTCTGCCAAACCGGAAATTGAGTCTCTCCTCATCAGGCAAAGATAAATAACTATTTATAATATCAAGGCATTTATCCTTATCCTCAGGCATTTTACCCTTAACTTCCATCAACAAATTAAGTATATGGTCGCTCTTGAGGTGGCTGGTAACTTGTAAGTTCTCGATGAAAACAGCTATTTCCCTTACTATTTCGTCCTCGGTTTGCAGTTCGAAATCTCCACTTTTCACCCTTGCCCATAACGGTATAATTGGAGAAACATGGAGGCTACGTAACCTGATATAATCAGGGTCAATCTCGTTTAAGACGTTGGCTGTTTCCCTGGCATGCTCTTGAGACATTTTCTTACCTCCGAGACCTGGCATAACATATTCACAGAGAGAAATGCCTGCTTCTTTAATCTTTCTTCCACTCTCAGTATGGTTCCTGGCATTGCAACCTTTTTCCATATAAGCTAGCAGAGGATCATAGCCAGTCTCCAGTCCGATATGAATCCTGTCTAGGCCGGCATCCTTGAGTTCCTTTAGCTCTGCTAATGACTTCCTGGCTGCCGTGTGAGACCGGCTATACGTAGTTACTCTATGCAAATCAGGAAAATTATTTTTAAGGAAAATAATCACTTCCGTTAGTTCTTGAGTACGCATGATTAAAGTATTGGCATCTTGGAGAAAGGCAGACCTGCCTCCATTCCAAAGCCATTGATGGACATGTGACACACATTGCCCGTATTGTGATTGATCATAGAACATTGCCTCTACCTCATTTAATCTATTACCATGCCCCATTTTCCAGGCTAGTTCCTTAATACCATCACTGATAGCTTTAACTCCTTCAATATCCTTCACAATCTCTGACATTGGCCTCAGTTCGAACTTACTGCTTTTGTATATAGGGCAAAACTGACATCTATTCCAGGGGCAATTCCGGGTAGCTCTTATCAGTAGGGAGTAAGCCTCGCTGGGAGGTCTTATCGGGCCCAACTCAAAGGTATGGCTCAGTTTCTCGGTTACTGAGTTAGTTGACACTCTACGTATTTTACGCCTGCTGAAGGGAAATAGACAAATGGACTTTAATCTTCTTACCGTGATAATATCAGTATTCCAAATGAAAGAAATCGAAGTAATTTCCTTTGATGCTGAGGGAACAGTGGTAACACCTGATTTCAGCGAAGCTATATGGCATGAAGCTATCCCTACGATTTATGCCCAGAAAAGAGGATTTGATCTTGCTCAAGCTAAAAAATGTATTTATGAGGAGTATAATAAAGTCGGTGACCATAGACTTGAGTGGTATGACATCAGATACTGGTTTAGCTGTCTTGACCTCGGTTCTCCCGAGCCAGTAATACAAAGCTGCTTAAATAAGATAACATATTATCCTGAGGTAATCGAGGTACTCTCTTCGCTAGCCGGTGAATATAAGCTGATTATTGCCTCAGGTACGCCAAGGGAATTACTATATTTCTTATTACAAGATATCGAATCTTATTTTGTTCGAATTTTTTCTTCGGTCTCGCATTACAGACAATTAAAAAGCCCAGATTTTTACCTCAGGATATGCGAAGAGATGGATATCACGCCCAGTCGAATCATTCATGTAGGTGACAACTGGCAATTTGATTTCCTCAATTCCCAACAGGCTGGCATCCACGCTTTTCATATTGATAGGTCGGGAGATAATCATCAGGAATCCCTTAGTGACTTGGCCCAATTGAAACAACTGCTCCTTTCTCCGAAATAGTATGATCATTTTAGTCCAGGAATATTTTGTTTTTTATAGACATTTTTAGCTGTCTTGAGTTACAATTTACCCCTTAACAAAAGCCAACTCATAGTAAAATGTCGCCCAAAAGTGTCCCTGTAGGTAATAAATTTAATCTGTCTACGGCAAAGCTCCGGGAAATGGCTAAAAAGCTTCGCCGTCACGTAATAATTATGATAGCCACAGCCGGCAGTGGTCATCCTGGGGGCTCTTTATCAGCAGCCGATATTATTACAGCACTTTATTTCAAGGTCTTGCGCCATGATCCTCAAGATCCCCAGTGGCCGGATCGTGACCGATTTATATTAAGTAAGGGGCATGCTGCCCCAATTCTATACGCTGCTCTGGCTGAAACCGGCTACTTCCCCGTGGGGGAGCTAGCAACGTTGAGAAAGTTGAATAGCCATCTTCAGGGACACGCTGATAGGAAGTTCACCCGTGGGGTAGAAATGTCATCTGGCTCTTTGGGTATGGGTTTATCCTTTGCAGTTGGAGTTGCTCTGGCTGCTAGGCTGGATTCCAAAGCTTACCGGACCTATGTTCTTCTTAGCGATGGAGAGTGTGAGGAGGGGCAAACTTGGGAGGCGGCTCTCTCAGCGGCTCACTTCAAACTGAACAACCTGACAGCTATAGTTGACTGCAATGGAATACAACTCAGCGGATGGACTCGGGACATCATGAACCTCGAACCTTTCACTCAGAAATGGCGAGCCTTTGGCTGGCAAACCATTGATATAGACGGGCATGACTTTGCCCAAATCCTGTCTGCCTATCAAAAGGCTGAAAAGATGACGGGTAAACCCACCGTCATCGTTGCCCACACCATCAAAGGCAAGGGTGTTAGCTTCATGGAAAACAATGTGGCATTTCATGGCAAGGCACCTAACCAGGAAGAAGCCGAGAAAGCATTAAAGGAGTTAGAGTAAGCATGATTGAATCATCTACTCGAGAAACTTACGGTAAAACTCTTATAGAGCTAGGCAAACAAAATAAAGACATTGTAGTTCTGGATGCTGATTTATCGCCTTCAACGATGACCAGCTTTTTTGCCCGAGAGTTTCCTGACCGCTTTTTTAATTGTGGCCTGGAAGAGCAAAACATGGTCGGCATAGCTGCTGGATTAGCTGCCTCGGGTAAAATCGTTTTTGCCAGTAGTTTTGCCATCTTCGCTTCCTGCCGATGTTTTGACCAGCTAAGGCTATGCATTTCTCATCCCGAACTAAATGTAAAAATTGTCGCCACTCACGGAGGAATCACCGTCGGTGAGGATGGCACTTCCCATCAAGCCATCGAGGACTTAGCCTTGTATTGTGCTCTCCCCGGCTTCACCATTATTGTTCCCGCTGATGCTATAGAGGCCGCTGAGGCAATAAGAGTGGCTTCAAGTGATTACGGACCCTTCTACATCAGACTAAGTCGCCCTAAGACTCCGATCATTTACCCTGAAGATTATCACTTTATATTAGGCAAGGCAGTGACTATGAGACAGGGCCAGGATGCAACAATTATAGCTACAGGAATTATGGTGTCTAAGGCTTTAGAAGCGTCAGATGTCTTAGCGAGGCAGGGGATAGATTGTCGGGTAATCAACATACACACCCTAAAACCCTTGGATGAAGCAGCCGTAGTTAGAGCAGCCTCAGAGACCGGTGCCATTATCGTGGCTGAAGAGCACTTAGCCCATGGTGGCCTAGGTAGTCGTGTTGCCCAAGCTGCAGCCAGAGTGAAACCAGTACCTATGGAGTTCGTCAACCTTGGTGACAGGTATGCTGTATCCGGTAAAGCTGAGGAACTGCTTCAGCAATACGGATTGACCGCCAGAGACATTGAAGAGTCAGTTAAGTCAGTGATCAAAAGAAAGTAGCGTTTCTAAGCTCGGCACAAGAATTCATATCTCTCTCAGAGTCAAGGTAAATCTTAATCCAAATCTAGAGTGACAGTATAGTCAATTGCAGGTATGAACAGTGCTCACTTAGCAGGCTTTTTGTAACAATTCATCGAATCACTCGTTATAAGAGGTAATCGGTGAAACTAGGCCGTTCTGAAGGACAAACATCTAATGAGGCTATGTTGGTGCAGAGAGCTATCGGCCATGATGCTGAAGCTTTCGGGAGGCTGTATGACATGCATGTCGACAGGGTTTACAGGAATATTTATTACCGGGTAGGCAATGAAGCAGACGCCGAGGACTTAACCCAGCAGGTCTTCCTCAAGGCCTGGCGAGCAATTGATAGATATAAAAAAACAACAAGTCCATTTATTGCCTGGTTGATGACTATTAGTCATAACCTGGTGATAGATTTCTACCGCACCAGAAAAGACAAAGCATATCTTGAAGCCGAAGTTCTGGCTGACGATTCATCATTGAGCCCGGAGCTATCAGCCGAAGCTAGTATCAAGCAGGAGCGTCTGCGGAGGGCGATTTTGCAGTTGAGCAACGACGAGCAACAGGTAGTCATGCTACGTTTTATGGAGGGTTTTGAGTTTGCCGCGATCGCCTCTCTACTGAAGAAAAAAGAGGGGAATATCAGGGTAATCCTGCATCGGGCACTGGTCAAACTCCGTGATATCTTGGAAAAGGAGGGGAAGCAATGATGAGAAAATTTGAAGACATTCTTACCCAGTGTATTGAGGATATAAAGGCAGACAGGGCTGATATCGAGGATTGCTTGACTAGATATCCATCTCTACGTGAACGACTGGAGCCGCTATTGAAAATTGCTCTAGCAATTAGAGAGTCCCCAGATGTCAAGCCCTCCCCTCATTTCAAGCTAAAAACTCGAGTTAAGCTTATGGAGCAAATTCATGAGAAACAAGCTGTAACCAAATGGCCATGGTCTCGACATAATAATCCAATAAGACAGATGCTACAGAGAAGTAGATTTAGTATGGCAAGAATTGCCATCGTAATAGTATTGACTTTTTCAGCTCTAGTTGGGAGTACAGTTTATGCTGCCCAGGATAGTCTGCCTGGTGACGTCCTCTATCCGGTAAAACTAGTTACTGAGCAAGTGATAATGATGTTACGAGGAGACGATGTTGGCCGAGCTGAACGAGCCTTAAGCTTCGCTAACAGGCGAGTGACGGAGATAGAAGCGTTGGCTGAAGAAGGACGTTTACAAGACCTAATTATGGATGTGGAGAAATATGGCGATGCCCTAAATATAACACTGACTAGGATAGAGTCAGGAGGTGGTAAAGGACTGGCTACCAGAGATATAACAGCACTAGTAGCTGAGACTACGGCGGAACACCTTTCTGTATTGAATAATGTCTACAACATGGTGCCCGAGGAAGCCAAGGCAGCAATGACAACAGCGATGGAAAAGGCACAAATGGCCCATGAGTGGGCAGCTAAAAGGTTGGAGCAGATGGGTCCATGAACTACTTTTACTATTAAGCGGAGTCACGCTTCTCGGATGAAATTGCCAATATCGTGATTCAACGGTAGTCCTGGTTTTACGACAAGATACATAGTAAATCAGTCACTGTCGTTACAAGGCATGAGAATACTAAAGAGAAGCTAGGTAGGGCATCAAATTAAAAGAAGCTTTACCCGAGTGCAAGTGAGATTCTTTGGCTTGAGTTCGTAGATGACAAGAGATGAAAAGCCTACAATGATGCTTGTTGTATGTTATGATAAGTGACTTAGCGACGATGTAATTTTGGATATGGTCCTATAATCTTCTGGATGCATGTCAGGTTCATTCTCTTGAAAGCGAAGGAGATGGTATGGAAAGTACTAAAAGCTAGATATTTCAAAAAGACTGAGAGTTATGTGGTGAGGGTCAGTGTTTTTTTAATTGTGGTAGCCTTGAATGTGGTAATGGTAGGATGCGATTCTTCTCCTATTGAAATAGAGGATTGGTATGACCTGGATGCTATTAGACACGACATGGGGGGCTATTATATTTTGATTAACGATATTGATTCAACCACTGCCGGTTACGAAGAGTTGGCGGGCAAGAAAGCAAATGGAGGCAAGGGCTGGGAGCCAATTGGAAACTCTGATAACCGATTTGTCGGAAAGTTTGACGGTCATACTCATGTGATAACGAGTGTATGTGTCAATCGCCCTGATGAGGCTCCGGGGGGCCTTTTTGGTGCTGTTGATAAGGGAGGGGTAATCCAGAATATCGGTGTGATGAATGCCACCGTAACTGGTGAATGGCTTGTTGGTGCACTGGCGGGAGGTAATTGGGGCACTGTTAAGAACTGCTATTCGACTGGGACCGTTGCTGGTGATGACTATGTAGGTGGCCTGGTGGGAGGCAATGCGGGTGATGTGAGCAACTCATATTGCACAACCAGCGTGACTGGCTATCGGGATGTTGGCGGTTTGTTGGGATCTAATGATTGTTACGGCACTGTGAACGCCTGCTATTCTACTGGCAGCGTAACGGGCGAGTGGGCTGCTGGTGGTTTGTTAGGCAGTAATTTAGGAGGCACTATAGTATACTCCTATTCTACTGGCAACGTGAGTGCAGGTGACTATGTTGGAAGTCTGGTGGGAGATAATCAGGGCAGCGTGAACAACTGCTATTCCATCGGGGACGTGATTGGCGATTGGCACGTCGGAGGTCTAGTGGGATACAATCAAGGCAATGTAAAAAATTGCTACTCCACTGGTAGAGTAACTGGCGACTGGAATGTCGGTGGTTTGGTGGGAAACAATGAAGGCAATGTGAGCAATTCATTCTGGGATACGCAAACTAGTACGTAAGCTACCTCAGATGGTGGAATCGCGAAGACCACCTCGGAAATGAAAAACATCACAACCTTCGTACAATCGAATTGGAACATAATTGCCATCACTCCAAGCATGACCAACCCCAGCTACATCTGGAATATCGTTGATGGACAAACCTACCCTTTTTTAAGTTGTTCGTCTTTCTAGGATAGGTTAGCTTCGTACAGCATCTAAAACAGCTTAAACAGTCATCTCTCTATGTCTTATCTACCGGAGCCATTACTGAGAATTGCTCTTGAATTTAAAGAGCCGCTGGATGTCAAGCCCTCTCCTTCTTTCAAGGTAAAGGCTCGGGTCTAGCCTATGGATCAGATTCATGGCAGACAGGCTGTAACAAAATGACCATTGTTTCGTTATAAGAATCGAATGAAACCAGCATGGCTGAGAAGGAGATTTAGTATGGTTGGCATCATTCTGGCAATAGTATTGACTCTATCCGCGGCTGCCGGTGGAATCGCTTACGCTTCCCAGGACAGCATGCCCGGGGACACATTCTACCCGGTAAAACTAGGTATTGAGCAGATGAGGGTGATGTTGCCAGGAAGCGAAGTCGTCAAGGTGGAACGGACTCTGAGATTTGCCGAACGAAGGATAGAAGAAATGCAGGCTCTAGCTGAAAATGAGCGTTCCCAGTATATGGGTATGTCTGTAGAAGGATACGATAGTGCATTGAACATCACATTAACCAGACTAGACTGGGCACAGAATAGGGGCTTGGCAATAGGAAACTTAACAGCGTTGGTCGCTAATGCTACGGCAAAGCATCTCTGTGTATTTGATTCGGTATACGATATGGTGCCACCCACGGCAAGAGAAGCCATAGCGCACGCGATGAACGTATCAGAGACAGGGTATTTTCACGCCTTGGTGGCTCTGTCGAAGAATAACACTGTAAGGGTGGCTGAAATGAACCTGGCTGCTATGGAAGGGAGGTTGAACAGGGTCAGGACTAGAAGCCAGAACGCAGAGGTTGTGCAGATTGCCCTGCAGCAGTTCGAGGCCATGGCCGATTTCAATGAGCAGATTTCCCAAATCGCCCAGGGGAGGATATTGAATATGACCGAGGTCGAAGATCTTATCGCCGCCGCGACCTTAAAACATCTGGAGATGCTGGCGGACGTTTGGGAGAAAGTGCCTGGACAAGCCCAACCGGCCATAGAAAGAGTAATGGCTAATTTGATGATATGTCAACAAAATAGGGTCGAGGCTCTAGAGCAAAAAGGTGCCAAGGCTCCTCCATCTCCACAGATACCGGAAAAGATACGAATAAGGGTACAGCAAAGAATACAAGAACAGGAACAACAATGGCCAGATGGAACAATTCCCTCCTGGCAGGAAGTTCCTGCTGAAGCAGGGCAGCAGAATAGCCATAGCCTGGGTTAGAGATAAATAAATAGATAACACCATTTCACTGAAGGTAAAAGACTTGACTGAAAAAGAAAGGAGGACAAATAGAAGATGTGATTATCAGCAAGCTAAGTTTTATCTGGATTGAAAGTACTAAATTAATAGGAAGGAGGATAAATATGAAGAAAATTTTATTTTCATTGGTGATTATTGTGATAGTGCTGGCTTCATCAGGACTGAGTTGTGGAGAAGCACCAGAAACAGGAACAGGGACCCTGGACCTCTATCTCTCCGATGCGCCAATAGACGCTGAAAATGTGACAGGAGTTTATATATCTATCGATGAAATACAGTATCACATAAATGACGTATGGACAACATGCGAAGGGTTCGAAGGCCCTAAAACATATAACTTGTTGGAGCTTACCGACGGAAATTCCGCTTTATTGGGCGCCCTGGTGTTGCCCGGTGGGCATTATAACCAAATGCGCTTTATGTTTGACGCTCCAGAAATGGGTCATGACCGGTCTAATCCAGGCTGCTATATACAATTTGCCGACAACTCCACGGAACCCCTATTCGTCCCGAGCGGTAACACGACAGGTTATAAAGCGGTAGGTGAGTTCACGGTGCCCGTAAATGGGACTGTGGAGGTCACTGCCGACTTCGATGTTCGTAGGTCTGTCCATCTGGCAGCTTCTGACTATATCTTGTGGCCAACGATCAGGTTGATAGTCGATAATGAAGCCGGGCGCATCTCTGGTCTGATTACAAATAATTCCACATACACGGATATAATTGTATTTGCCTACGAAGATGGGACCTGGGTTGATACAGAAGACGATGAACCGGTATATCCGGCAGCCAGATTTCCCAACGCAGTCAACAGCGGGAAGACGTGTGAGGATGGCCATTACACAATACCTTTGCTGGCGGCTGGAACTTATGATCTAGCCGTCGCGGGATACAACGGTGCGGACTTTGGTGAGGTATTGGGTTTCATACCCGATGTAGTGGTTGAAAGCGACAAAACGACACATCAGGATATAGACGCAACCGCATTAGAGGCTAGTTTGTAATAGCGTTCACCAAAACCTCCGGTAAAATTACTGGTCTGGGAGAGTCGGGGAAGGGGAAATTTCCTCTTCCCTTGCTCACTTCCAGGTAGGAAAAATACAACGATGTATGTGGTCAACTGGAAACATGTAGTGGCTATTTAACTTATCCTGGAAGGATCCTGGGCTTTATCCCTGTGAAATGTGAGTTTTACCAGAATTATTCTGGGTTTTAAAAAGAATTAAAATATTTCTTTGAAATAACAGTAGCTGTGTATGAAAAGGTGCTTTTTAGTCTTATTGGTTTTTGGGTTTGCGCTTAGCTTAGTTCTAGTTTTGGGGCTGAGCTGTGTCAGTTACGATCAGGGCACTACTGGTGATGATTGGTCTTCGTGGGACGAGGAAAAATTCAAGGATTTTATCACGCTTGATTCTTCATCCATTGTCGAATGTTTACAGGACATCTACCCTCCTTACGAAGGTGACCTCACCGACCAACCTGTCCAAGACGGTTTCAACGCCATCCGGGACTGGGTTGCTGCTAATATAAAGTATAAAACTGACAAAGAGCAGTGGGGTGTTGCCGAATACTGGCAGACCCCGGAAGACACACTGTCCCTGCGCACCGGTGATTGCGAAGATTTCGCCACCTTGCTGTGCACTCTCCTCAGAGCTTATGGCATCGGTGAGCAACAAATATATATCGCCCTCGGCCTTGATAATGATGGATATGGACATGCTTTCCTGATAGAGAACTGGTATCTAGACGGAGAATGGCGAGCGATAGAACCTCAGACAGAAACTCAGACTTTTCCCCCGGGACGACGCTTCGAGGACTATAGTCTAGCAGATTTCAGACTATTCCGTGATTATGAAATTGTTCTGGGCTTTAACGACTCTTATTACTACGATGAATCATTTCCTTGGGATGAAGATTAATCTGACTCTTGCGCCCCGGCCACAACAGATGCGAAATGTACTTTAGTCTAAATATTGGTGGAGACTTAATATATAATGCCTGCCCAATCTATGCTAAAATCTTAGAGACCCGTTAGGAGAAATAGCAAGCAAAGAATCGAGTGAAAATCACGATTAAACTGTTGGGTAATATATATGACGAAATAACTGAGAAGCTTAGAGTAAATGTTGGCGGTATTTTCCAATGTCCGGTAGAAATAAAATTGAACTTCGGCGATTTAGTCCAGGCTTTTGACCTGGAGAGGAAGCAATACTTATCCTCAAAATTGCTAGCCTCACTTGGAAAGTCCGAAAGAGAGGAAAGGATTGTAGGCATCGCCGATGTTGATCTTTATGTTCCAAGGCTTAATTTCGTCTTTGGTGAAGCAGACGTAGCCTCTGGAACGGCAATTGTATCTCTGTATCGGTTGAGGCAGGAATATTATGGTTTAGCTCCAGACGAAGCTTTACTTTTAGATAGAGCCACCAAGGAGATAGTTCATGAATTGGGGCACACCTTTGGCCTAGAACATTGCCCCAATAGCAAGTGTGTCATGCACTTTTCTAATAGCCTGGCTGATACTGACGTCAAGGAAGCATATTTTTGTACTGAGTGTCGTCCCAAGATAATTCTTTAATTTAACTCGAGAATTTGCTAATGTAGGGGAATCGTAAATGAATTCCTACTCAGGAGGTAGAATGCAAGGAAGAAGAAAATTGGGGAGAGGAGTGGCTTTGGTAGGTGCGGGAATGTCGAAATTCGATGTGTTTAGAGACAAAGACTCAAAATACTTGTTTGCTGAAGCTTTCCAGGAAATGCTACTCACCGTGGATAAAAAGATGGACCCCAGAGATATAGATGCCCTCTATTTGGGAAATTTCACCAACGATTTTTTTGTACGTCAAGGACACTGGGGTCCTATAATCTCTGATTTGCTTGGGATTACACCTAAACCGGCTACACGAACAGAAGGTGCTTGTGCTTCAAGTGCACTTGCTTTTAGAGAAGGGGTTTTTGCTATAGCCTCAGGATTCTATGATGTAGTTTTAGTTGGTGGTGTTGAGGAGATGTCCAAGCGTAGTACAGAAGAAGTTACCCAGGGACTGGCAATGGCAGCTAGTCCTTATGAAGTGAAGGCGGGATTCACCTTTCCCGGTGTTTTTGGCGCTACGGCCACTGCTTATTTTTCCAAATATGGAGCCAATCGAGAACACCTAATGAATGTGACCGTAAAAAGCCATAATAACGCTAGCCTCAATCCTAAGGCACAGTTTAACGTATCCATTCGCGATATCATGAACCGTAAGATTGAACGAGCTAAAAATGAAGGAAGGGCTGTACCTGCCTGGAGGGATGAAAAGGACTTTCTCCGTGACCCCAAGGCTAATCCCGTGGTTGCCTGGCCAATGTATCTCTACGATTGTTGCCCCATAAGTGACGGGGCAAGCTGTGTGTTATTAGTAGGAGAGGAAATAGTTAAAAACTTCACCGACAATCCTCTTTATGTTGTTGGTATAGGGCAGGGGAGCGGTAAAGGTTTACATGCCAAAGAAGACTTGACCTATTTTGAAGCTACCAGATATGCAGCACAAGAAGCTTATCAGCTATCGGCACTCAAGCCGCAAGATGTTCAAATCGCCGAGGTGCATGATTGTTTCTCCATAGCTGAAATTATTCATCTTGAGGATCTAGGTTTCTTCCAGCCGGGAGAAGGATATAAAGCAGTTGAGGAAGGCCTGACAAGATTGGATGGGTTTAAGCCAATCAATACCTCGGGGGGGCTTAAGTGTAAGGGGCATCCCGTTGGGGCTACAGGCACAGGGCAACTGGTTGAAATTTGGAAGCAATTGAGGGGTGAAGCTGGGGAGAGACAGGTTCCTATTAAGGATTTGCGAATCGGCGCAACCCATAACTTAGGGGGGACAGGAGGTACTTGCACATTTACTATTCTGGAAAGAAGATAAAAAAGGAGACAAAGCAAATGGATGAGAGGCCGTTTAATGATGTTTCTTATGAGCAATTTCTCAATGAACATAAATTGATGGGCTCGAGGTGCCAGAAATGCGGTGCTCTTTTCGTACCTCCTCGTACTATTTGTATTAAATGCTACGCTAATGAAATGGAATGGATTGAGACAAAGGGGAAGGGTAAACTTGCTGCCTTCACCTGCATAGCTATAGGTCCTCCATTTATGATAAAAGAGGGTTACGACAGAAAACATCCTTATGTTTCGGGGGTTGTAGAATTGGAGGAAGGAGTGAGGGTTGTTGCCCGCATTGAGGGGATTGATGGTAGAAAGCCTGAGACTATAAAAATTGGTACCCCTCTTCAGGTAGATTTTTTACATCGCGGCGAAGCGAACAATTCAAAAACCTTTCTGGCATTTAAACCTTTGAACATATAGCTAAGCCTAAAATTTATTATATCACCGTCTTATTGGGTTAAGATAGTGCTAGACCTATTCTGAGCGGAATCAAAGGAGCGAAGTGAGAAAAATCACCCTCTACTTTCCCGATTTAGTCGGCATTGTCTTCACGGTAGAGAGTTGCTATATGCAATGGCAAGGATAAATATAAACCAGGCGTTACTGAACCCTCAAGCTTATCTCCACAAACCCCAGAACATAGAACTGGTACAGACTCAGATGTCCTTTATTTTTCTTACTGGCGACTTTGTATATAAAGTGAAAAAGGAGGTGAATCTGGGATACCTGGATTACACTACTTTGGAAAAACGCCGTTTCTTCTGTCATCAAGAACTGGACTTGAATAGACGTCTCTGTCCTGATGTCTACTTAGCCGTGGTGCCTATTGTGGACGAAAAAGGCGATCTCCGTATAGAAGGACAAGGCGAAGCGATAGAATATGCTGTCAAAATGAAGCAATTACCCCAGCAGCGCATGATGGATGCGCTTTTGTGTAAGGGACAGGTAACCAGTGAGATGATAACCGCGGTAGCACAAAAGCTAGTAAAGTTTCATCAAAAAGCGGAAACAAATAAAGAGATTGCCACCTTCGGCAAATTATGTGTTATTCGCTACAATTGTGATGAGAACTTCACTCAGACTGAGAAATATACTGGAATTTCCATCACCGCCGAAAAATATCAAAGTATTAAGAATTATACTAATCGCTTCATTGACAACAACACAAACCTATTTGATAAGCGAGTAAGAGAAGGTAAAATAAGAGATTGTCATGGCGATCTCCATGCCGCCCACGTTTGCTTCACTGATGATATTTGTATTTATGACTGCATTGAATTTAATGACAGATTCCGATATTCAGACGTGGCTTCAGAAGTCGCCTTTCTGGCTATGGATTTAGACCGTTTCCAGCAGTCTGGTCTTTCTCAGCAACTTGTTAATGCCTATGTGAAGCTATCCCATGATGCAGAACTTCTGGAAGTACTCAATTTCTATAAATGCTACCGAGCTTATGTCAGAGGCAAGGTAGAGAGCTTTAAGCTCGACGACCCTTATATTCCCAAAGGAGAAAAAACAGGGATCCTATCAATTGCCCGGAGCTATTTTGAGCTCGCCAAATCGTACGTATGACATCTAAAGAGCGAAGAACGGAGCAAGATACTCTTTATAAATGTTGGGCATTTAGTGTTCAAGTTGCGTTTAACGCCATAGGTAAATATACTTCGATTTAGGCTTCTCATTAAAGTTGATGAATCTTATTCAGGAGGTGAGTAATGAGTATTTCCCTGGAAAGTTTTTCTCTATCAGGTAAAGTAGCTCTGGTTACTGGAGGCAGTCGGGGCATCGGGAAGGCTATTGCTATTGGACTTGCTAAATTCGGTGCTGACGTAGCAGTAACCAGCCGTAAATTGGCAGACCTTGAGGGAGTCGCTAAAGAGATAAAGGGATTGGGCCGAAGGTCAATGGCTGTGGCAACGCATGTGGGAAGGATGAATGAGCTAAACAATCTGGTTCCACAGATAAAAGATAAACTTGGTAGAATTGATATTCTAGTAAATAATGCTGCTACCAATCCAACCATGGACCAGGCTATAGATATAGAAGAACGAGCGTGGGATACCATTATGAATCTCAATCTCAAAGGATTATTCTTTCTCAGTCAGGCAGTGGCCAGGCTGATGAAAGAGCAAGGTGCGGGTAAAATAATCAATGTTGCTTCGGTGGCCGGGCTTACCCCAGATATCTTGCCGGTCTACTCTATAAGTAAAGCTGGAGTGGTCATGGCAACAAAAGTGATGGCTCAACAGTGGGCTCAGTATAATATAAGGGTGAATGCGCTAGCACCCGGCCTGACTAAAACTCGATTCAGCGAAGCTCTCTGGAGTAAGTCGGCTGTTTTGCATGCTATTACAGAGAAGACTCCGTTGCAGCGTGTAGCTGAGCCTGACGAAATGGTTGGAGCTGTCATTTTCCTGGCTTCTGATGCTTCTAGCTATGTAACCGGGCATATTCTAATTGTAGATGGTGGCAGGAGTATATAGCAAATTGTTTTCGTGGTATCATGAACTGACTGCCTGGAAGTTGACTGAAAAGGACACGAGGTTTACCATGTTTATAACAGTGGTTTAAAAAAGGACGGTGGATATCTAGCCTAGAGACAAAGATATCAACGGAATAGAAGCAACTGGAACAGAGTTGATAGCCGAGATGGATCCAGGAGAGGTATACTACTATGCATTTCAGGGGTAAATGGCTAGAGCCTCTAGCCCCGTGGTTTCCGGCAGGTCGAACAGCAGATTCATGTTTTGTACCGCCTGTCCTGCACCACCTTTGACAAGGTTGTCGAGACAGCTGATTACTATAAGCCTGTCCGTCTTTGCATCTATAGTGGGATAAATAAGGCAAAAATTGTTCCCCCAGGCATATTTGGTATGTGGGGGTTTGCTTGTTATTCGAATGAATGATGCATGCTCATAGAATTTCCGGTATAGCTCTTTCAAGCTGATGTCCGACAACTGACAGCCATCAGCTAATTTGGCATAACAGGTGCTCAATATGCCTCTGGTCATTGGTACCAGATGTGGTACGAATGTTATCGAGGGAGAAAATGTCGGATTAAGCATTTTTAATTCCTGTTCTATTTCGGGCAAATGGCGATGTCCTTCAAGTGAGTAGGCATAGATGCTCTCGTTGACCTCAGAATAATGAGTGATCAGGCTCAGGGTTCTGCCAGCGCCCGAGACGCCTGATTTACTATCCACTACTATATCTGGAGCAACAAGCCCTTCTCTGACTATGGGCGCCAGTGCTAATATAGCAGCAGTGCTATAGCATCCCGGGTTTGCTATCAGGGACGCTGAGGCAATTTCACTTCCATGCAACTCAGGTAAGCCAAAAACTGCCTCGCTTAAAAGCTCGGGCGATGGATGTTCAAATCCATACCATTTAGGGTATTCGCTAGCGTTCTTTAATCTGAAATCAGCGCTGGCATCGATAACCTTGATTCCTTGTTTTAGTAAAGGTAGTATTACCTCTGCACTACTTTTATGAGGCATTGCGGAAAAGGCGACGTCGGTCTCTCTATCAAGCTCGGCTTCTATCGTATATTTAGTTCCTGCAAAACTGGGGAAAACATCGCCTAACTTTTGTCCAGCTGCGCTTCTTCCGGTAACGGTGACTAGTTCAACTTTGGGATGTTGGCAGAGTATGCGAGCGAGTTCGGCACCAATATAACCGGTAACATTTATTATACTTGCCCTTATTTGAGACATGTGATTCTCAAAGCATTATACTACATTTGTACGATTGAAGGATATTTAGGGAGAATATATATAGGTCTATAGTTTACAGTTGACGGTTCGCCTGAAAATTGTTCTTTGTGTCCCCATGCTACATGAATTTACTAGTTTGTTTTCCCATGTTAAATGATTTCGTCAGAATTGTGACCGTTTCGGGCAATGAGATTAGCAGAAGTGGCATCATTCTGTGAGGTTTAAATCAGAGGGGAGCCAGGCAACAAGAGAATTGCGCCTTTACCCCCCAACCCTAAAATACCTTGCCTTCGTAAACTAGCACGCCTTCCTCTCTATCAGTTATTTGCTATTTGTCTATTTTATCCACTATTTTGCTGTGCTTGGATCTAGTTTTGATCCAGCGAACTAGAAGCTCACCGGCAACCTTGCGGCTACCCAGCCCGAAGGTAATGGCAGTTGCTAATGCGTCTACACCCAGGGCCAGCCCAAAGCCCCAAAAAATGAGGCTGTCGGTAAAACCTATTGCGCGCATTCCTAGCACGGCACTTAAGGTGGTAACGGAGAGCTTAACAAGGGCTTGAAATCTTATTGTTTTCTCCTCTCCCATTCAATTGAGTTCAACACACGTTGAGCTTACTATCGATAGGAAGAGAAAAATATAAATGTACGCAACTAATTATTACTTGTTTAGCGATGTATGATATTGTATGTTACTAAATCAAGGGGAAGGCAGAACTGATGTTTGGAAAAGGCGTTGACATCAATGCCCCGCACGGGAAAGAATGTCAAGACGCAGCTTATTATCGGTTACGTAAGCTTCTGGCATTATTCTATGGCTGGCACAGCAGAGAGAGCAGGGAATCTCAACTTAGATCGCCCAAGCAGTAAAGAAAACGGTTGAGCGATTAAAGTAAATAATGTAGTTGGCCAATTTTTAGGGATCACGGTGACGAAAGCGATGTGATACTCGGCTCAAGTCATGCCGAAGCGTCTTTTCGAAGAATAAAATCATAATGAATCAGGCAACTGTGAAAACGACTAACTAAGCCGATTCGGTTTCAAGACTGTCATGGAAATAAAAATGAAGAACCACCCTGGTTTAATTCCTTTAAATTGTGTTGATAAATGCTTGTTAGCTCTTGATAGTATAAACGAACCCATGCTTATTCACACAATTCTGGACCTTCAAGGCGAAATAGATCACGCCAGATTGAATCAAGCGATCTTCTCGGCGCAACGAGCTTATCCCGTTATGAGAACGATTTTACGAAGCAGACATTTCAGACCCGTTCGCGAAATACAAGAAGACCTCGGAGAGGGAGTCCTGAGCATTGCCGACCGGGCTAAACTCGAGGATACGAACCATGAGAGCTATCTATTTTCATGGATGAACCAGCCGCTTAATATCAAGAAGGAGTTTCCCGTGAGGGTTCTATTGTTGAGGAAAAATGAGCGGGAATCCTCGCTGGTTTTTACTTTTCATCATTCGGCGGCAGATGGACTCCGTGCTCTTCTTTTTGTGAGGAGAGTTATCGAGCGTTATAACAACGAGCTTTCTCCAGATTCAGAAAGGTGCGAGGATATTCACATAAACCGTAAGGGAGACGAATTACTGGAGTTTGCCCATAGCCAGAGGACAAAGGTAGACCACTATTACAGGAAGATGGTTTCCAGCCTTTTCCATCGCTTTGTTATAGCTGCCTTGCCTCCCCCGGCAAGGGTTTTCCATGACAAGTTGGGACAGTCCAGAGAACTCCATTTCTGTTTTAAGATTATAAGCCCTAAGGAATTCGGGCAAATTAAATCCAAAGCAAGAGCAGCCGGGGTCGAGCTAAACGATATTTTTCTGGCAGCTTGTTTCAGAGCAGTAGAGAACTGGAATAGCATGCATGGGAAGACCAGTAAAAAAATACGTGTAATGGCTCCAGTAAACATAAGCCCAAAGGGTTTTCGCTATGTTGTTTCTAATCAGGCATCCTGGTTTTCGTTACCTACTACACCCAAAGATAGGGCTGACCCTGCAAAGCTATTGAGGCAGGTAAGGGCAAATACCATAGATGCGACTACGGATAGAATAGCCTTCTCTTTAGTTTATTTCTTTTACTTTTGCTCTCGTTTCCCTTTATTTGTTATGAAGGGGATGTGCCGGTTCTTGATAATTACCCGGACATATATTGATACTGTTCTAGTTACCAACGTGGGCTTTATCTGGCCAAAACCAGGGTCTGAAGAACCGGCGGTGCGAAACATGGGTAACGCCAAAATACGCAATGTTACTGGCTCGGCACCAGTGGTAACTCCGATGGGAGTAAGCATCGCCGCAGGTATCTACGATAAGAATCTAAATTTCTCACTTACTTATAGGCCTGCCCTGTTCTCCGAAGAGAAAGCTCAGATGTTCCTGGACTTATATGTCGAAGAGATTAAACAATATCAAGGTGTACAGAGCGCATGACGGTATCGCTGGTAAAATTTGACGACTCCCTGGATTCGCTTCGTAAGGCTGTCGAGCTGTGTCAGGGGTTTGAGAAACTGGGGAGGAATGACAGAGTCCTGATAAAACCCAATAATTGTTTCCGGCACAAAATAATGCCTCCATATGGAATGGTGACTACCTCGAAAATTATAGACGGAGTTGTGCAATTATTGCTCCAACATGGCTGCAAAGATATCTCTATAGGAGAAGGCGCTATAATTGGCATATTTAATGAACTTGAGCCATATACGAAGCGGGGGTTTAAGGGCACAGGCATTGAAAAGATATCAGAAAAATATGGAATTAAGTTGATTGATTTCAACGAAGGTGCTTTTCATGAGCTGGATTTAGGAGGGGTAAAAATCCAGGTCTCGAGAGCTGCCTTGGACACAGACTTTCTCATAAATATACCGGTGCTCAAGACTCATTTTCAAACAAAGGTTTCTCTAGGTTTCAAGAATCTGAAGGGTTGTCTCAGCAAAGACTCAAAGAAAAGGTTTCATATTAGTAAGCGACTGGATACCCTGATTTGCCTTTTGAACGAAGCTATCAAGAGCAACCTAGTCATAATCGATGGTATATATATGCTGGAAAGGGGACCGGAAACTCTTGTGGGTGTAGCCCACCGCAAGGATTTGATTGTAGCCAGCCCGGATATGTTCGAGTGCGATGTTGTCGGAGCAACAATCCTGGGAATTGATCCAGCACAAGTTGACTATCTGAGAGAATTTGCACAGAGGCACAACCGCTCTTTTGATGTCAGCGCAATTCAAATCAAGGGAGAGGATATAGAATCTCTGAAGGAGCAACTTGAGTGGCGATTTGAACCAGACAATGAATTACTGACCCCTGAGAAAATAACGGGACTTCGCGCTCCCTATCCGGGGCAAACTCTTTGTTCCGCTTGCGGTGCCACGCTTGCCCTGGCGCTGTCAATATTCGGCAAAGATAACCCTGGAATTGATTTTGGCGGTGCAGCGTTTTATTACGGGCTGGGATTGAAGTCGGAAGGAGATACTCAAAAAGCATTACTTTATGGCGACTGTGCCGTCAGAAGCAATAAGGGTTTACAGAATGCCATCAAGATAGAGGGGTGCCCGCCTACACTAACTAAAACTCTCCTCGCCTTGATGAAGGCTCTTCTTAGTAAACCCAGGATGTTCAGAATGCTGCTCCTACGAACTATAAAGTTAATTGGGATAAGGCTTGGGGCCTATCAGGAGATTTTTCCCCGATGGCAGCGATACCGGTCAAAAGAGTTTGATAAAACTCACTTTTGAAAGACTAGTTCATATTGTCTGGAAACTCGTCCAGAACTACCCATTCGATTTGGTTATCGTCCTTTAGGACGGAAACAATGTGGTTCTTATACTTCAATTGCTCCACCAGAAAAGATTGCCCCTTATAGTCCAAAATAATATGATTCTCGTCGGGAACTGAGGTTATTCGACAGGTCGTTAGCCCGCCTATGCCAATTCCGATGACCTTCAGGGTGGCTTCTTTCGCCGTCCAATAGCGATAAAAGGTATTCCAGGACTTTTCCTTTAGCCCCCATTCTTCATCATTCGCCACATGAGCAAAGAGTGTTTCAGGCCGGGGCTTTATTTCTTCAATATCGATCCCGACCTTACCTTTGCTAACCACTGCCGCCACGTACTTAGGTTTATGTGAGAGAGACCAATAATTTCCAGCAACAGGACATGGGACACCCTTTTCGTCCTTGAGCAATTCTCCGAGTCTGACTCCGCTTTTTGCGGCGCTCAGTTTTAACGCTTCTCGAGCACTTCGGCTTAGATAATCTACCTTCTCTTTCCCTGATGGTTTATGTCCAACTTTGATAGCCGGCATGACTACGGGAAATAAAATCATTGGTTTACTAAAATTTCGTTGCCTTCTTAATGATGTCTTTATCAAAGTAGTTAACCGACATTCCAGCATCCACAACGATGCCCTGGGCATTAATGCCGCTGGACCGCTCACTCAGGAGAAACGCTACCGTATTGGCTATCTCTTTGGTGGCCAGGGCTTTCTTGCGCAGGGTTAATTGCTCGGCAAAGAGGTAATAATCCAGATATCCTGGTATCCCTGCTGATGAGGAAGTTTTTAACAGTCCGGCATTCACGGAATTAAATCGGATTTGGGAAAAAGAACTGAAGGATTTAGCTAAAAAGCAGAGGGTTGAGTCCAGGGCAGCTTTTACCGGAGCCATAAAACCATAGGGCTCGGCTGCCATTTTAGTGGTCGAGATGGATATGGTGACTACAGATGCTTTCATATCTAAGAGGGCTTTAAACGCATTAGCAATAGATATTAAGGAATAACAAGAGATATCAATTGATTGCAGGAAGTCTTTCCTCTTTGTTTCGTGAAATGGTTTAAGTCCCTCTTCATAATTGGCAAAGGCTATGGAATGAACTATACCGTGAATTTTGGGATACTTTTGGGAAATGTCTTCAGCAAGTTTCTTAATTTCATGTTCCTGTTCGACATCACACACGAAGATGTCAGCACCGGGAAGGATTTTGGAAACGCTCTCTTTTCTTTCTGCTGATCGCACGCTATATATTACATTTGCCTTGGCCTCGGAAAGAACTTCTCCGACGGAGAAGGCGACGCTCTTCTTGTTAGCAACCCCGAAAACAAGGATAGTCTTACCGGCAATTTCTAAAAAGCCCATATATTACTCCTTATCTTATCTGTTTCCCCCATCTGCCGAAGGAGATGCGATAGAGAAAGGCCCCCCATAGGTTTTCCACGAAGAGGACCAACCGGATTGGGTGGAGCACTACGTTGACTAACTTTGCCTTTTCTCCGCCGTAAGTCTCTTCTAGCCTTTGAACAGCTTCGGGGGCAGGGTGAGCATTGGACTCAGCCCAGTGCTGGGCGTAAAGCACTGCGATGCTGTACTCTTCAGGGCAGCCTTCCATGACACCCCCGACGAGCCTCGCTAACTCTGCTTTATCAACCCCGATTCTTAGTGCTTCTCTGGTGTGAAGCCAGGAACAGAAGCGGCAACCGTATACTGCGGCAGCCGCAACCATCAGCCTTTCCCTGAGGGTGGATGGCAGCCCCCCCCTATATACTCTTGTTAGCCGTGTCGCGTTTTTTAACATGAATAGCAAATCATGAAAAAACTCTCTCCAGCTTCCGTATACTTTCCTGTTAGCCCCACTATCCGTTATCATTCTCTCCATTCAGGATACCTCTTTAGCCAGGGTGACGATGAACTCAACTGTGACCGAGGTCTTACCGCCAACGGAGGCTTTGCCCTTCATGAAGTATGCATTGCTGATTTTTTCCACCAGTTCGGCTTCAATATCCATGGTGTTGCCGGGCTTAACAATACTTTTGAACTTGGCGTTATTAATGCGGGTCAAAACAGGAACGCCTCCAATGATGCCGCCCATCATTTTGGAGAGCAGGATTGCACCAGTTTGGAAAATAGATTCACAGATGAGCGCCCCGGGCATGATCGGTTGTCCGGGATAATGTCCTTCGAAGACTGGCTCATCGGGCTTTATCTCTTTCGTTGTTTTGATCTTCGTTCCGCTTATTTCTACAATCCTATCGACAAACAGAAAGGGGGGGCGATGGGGTATGGCATTTAGAATCTCCTCCATCTCATAATCCTCCACTCACCTCAAGAGTAGAACCGGTAACATAGGATGCCTCCTTTGAAGCTAGGAAAAGAATGCAAGCGGCTACTTCGTCAGTCCTTCCAAATCTCTTTAGGGGAATCCTGGCCAGGTAGGCTTCACGCAATTTATCCGGAAGATCTTCGATAAATTCGGTGGCGATAAATCCCGGGGAGACACAATTAACCGTGATACCCCGGGTGGCAACCTCCTTGGACAACGATTTAGTCAATGCGCTCAAGCCTGCCTTTGAAGCCGCGTAGTTTGCCTGTCCTTCAAAACCGTATCTTTCCATCACAGAGCTTATGTTGATAATCCGTCCATATCGTTTGCGCATCAGACTCATGACAGCAAATTTGCACATGTAAAAGATTCCAGCGAGATTGACATTCATCACATCATGCCAGTCCGATTCTTTCATCATCGCCAGGACAGAATCCTTTCGGATACCAGCGTTGTTCACCAGGACTTCAAAACCTCCATATTGCGTATCTATGTATTTGAAAAACTTTTCAACCTCTTCATATTTGGTCACGTCGAGCTTTATAATATCAATGGTTTCGGTAAACTGGCCGTTGTCTTTTTTAAATTGTGCCGCCGCAGCTTCATTTGCTGAATAGGTGACAATAACTTTAGCACCTGCCTTCAGAAAACTCTCGGCAATGGCTTTGCCTATTCCTCTAGTTCCACCAGTGATGATGATAGTCTGTCCTTTAAAATCATACATTTCTTGCACCTGCTGAAAGAAGTTTGTCTACATCGTGGGCGACAATTACCCCGTAATTAGCTGCGCCTAGCCAACCTGACATAATAATCCCGACAGAGCCAGTATGAAAAAGTCCGGCTATCTCTTTAGGAAGCTCCGTACTCACCTTTAACCCTTCAAATTTGGTGCCAAAAGAAGCACCACTCAAGTGGAGCGTATACCTTTGAAACGTCTTGGGCGTGGCAGCTTCCAGGTGGTCTACCTTATCTCGAATTTTAGGAATATACTTATCCAGAGCATCAAGCGTCCGTTGAATTAATTCTTCCTTAGAAGTCCGATATTCCTTTTCAGACAGGTTTGCCCAGTCGTCGTAATCGGCATTGGAGGAGGCAACAATCGAGTACATATCAGAGCCCGGCCGGGTTTGTGGATAATAGATGGAAAAGGTCCGGCTGGTAGTATTTTTGCTGCAAAGTTCTTGAGGGTCGAATTTCTCTGCCTTTGAAGTGAAAAGAAGGTCTCCTATATAGCCAATACTATCTCCTTTTTTAATACCTATATAGACCTGGCAGCTGCTGTTATTGAGGCGTACTCTTTTAGCCTCTGTAACGAAGCTTTTAGAAAAATTCTCGTCTCCGACCAGTTTGTGGATGGTTGATAACAAATTACCATTGGAGATGATGGCCTTACTCTTGATCTTCTTTCCATTCGCCATTACTCCGCTGACCTTTTTATCTTTAGTAATGATTTTTTCCACCATACACTTGGTCCGAATGTCGGCGCCGTTTTTTAGAAGCTCTTCCTGCATTTTTCCGATAAACTGGTCTGTTCCCCCTCGCACAGTATAAACACCTTTGCTCATAAAGTTAGAAAACACAATTCCATAAGTTATCGCAGGGTCACCCAGGTTTGACCCGTTGGCATAAGTTATTGACTCCATTAACATACGGTGAACATCGTCACGGCCAGGAAAGAATTTTTCAAAAAATTCTTTCGTGGTCACGCCTTGGTCATCATAGAAATTCATGTTTCTCGCTGTATCGAAAAAGCCTTCGATATTCTCTCGGGGTATTTTGAATCGCTGCTCCAGGATGCGTGTAAAATCCTCTCTGTCATACGTTGTGGTAAATGAGAACTGGGGGTTGTCAAATCTGATTCCTTTGAGCTGAACAATCATGTTAGCAATTTCAGGCGTCCAGTATTTACGGCAGGTTTTAATCATGCCAACCGGAAATCCATGTAAGGCGATATCAAAGATATGTCCTTTTCTTTTGAACCAGGTAGCCAAGCCACCAAGCTGGGAATGCTGCTCAAGAAGTAAAATTGAATAGCCCCCTCTGGCTAGCATATTGGCACATGTTAAACCTCCCAGTCCACTGCCAATGACGACGGCATCATATTCTGGCTTTATATCACTTGACCAGTCATGGCTCATAGATGCCACTTTGCTTACTCCTTCTGTAGAACATGAAGATTTGCCATGGAGATACCACTAAGCATTGCCCCCACGATTCCCAGAAATCCCTGGTCTGTGCCGCAGATAAACAGATTGTCCAAATGAGTTCTTCCTGTTTTGATTTTCTTTACTGTCCCATAGACTGCGCCGTTTATATGGCCGGTGAATTTGTGGATTGTTTTGGGAGTAAAAATATCGGTAAAAACAATTGAATTGCGGAAATCAGGCACAAATTTCACCACCTCTTGCAGCGTGGTTTCCAGCCAGGCGGCTTTCTGGGCCTTGTACTCTTCTTTGCCCAATTTGCTCCAGAGGTCGAAGTTAGCCATGTTGGTTACCCTGAGCATGCCCTCTGGCAAAGGGCTTTCATATTGAAAATTATTAGGGCAGCAAACAACGCCACTGGAAACATCAACCAATTCATCAGGTTTGCGATAATCAAATTTATCTGAATTGTTATAAAAGGTGATTGTTGTGTTGTAGCCCATTTTGGCGGGTTCCTTATTTAAAACCAGAATAAACTCTACAAATGATAGTTGACCCGCATCAAAGTTGAATTTTGAAAAATCATGGTTGGTCAACAGTCTCATTGTTTCAACATAACCAGCAGATGATAGTATCCTATCGGCTGTCAGGGCTTCACCGTTTTCGAGCAGGATTGATTCAACCCTGCCATTAGCGCATTTGAGATTTTTTACCGTGAACCTCAGCTTTAATTCACCACCGCAGGCCTTGTATTTTTTCACCAGCACGTCCAGGATTTGGCGTACCCCCGATTTAGGTCTTGCAAAGCCCTCTTTGAAAATGCTCTTAAACATAATAACAAATTGTCCGAACTCCATGTCATTCTCTTGAGCATTTCCGTAAAACATGAGCGGGCAAAAAATCATATTGCTGAGAAGTGGGTCGGAAATAATAGAACTCACAACTTCGCACGCCGAAATCGGTTTGGCATACAGATTCAGTTCATCATATTTGAAAATAGTCTTAAGCAGTTTCTGGAAATTGTCACCTTGCTTTGGGAAATTATCATTCACCTCTTGAACGAAGAAGTTGAAGTCGTTATTAAACCTGAGTGTTTTTTCGGGAAATTTAATTACTGACATCTGCTGCGGGCAGAGGTCAAAATCCTCGGCTTTTAGCTTGAGCTGTCGGAGTAGCTTCGGCCATGGTGCTAATTTAACATCTTTGGGAACATAATTGGTCATTGCGTGGAGGCCGACATCGAATTTATATCCCCCAAGGTTATAAAAGGAGTTCAGCCCACCAACGCGATGATGTTTCTCTACGATACAAACTCTTTTACCGTAGTAAGCTAATCTAATGCCGGCGGCAAGACCAGACATTCCCGCACCGATTATTACAACATCATAATGCATGATCAGGCTTTTTTCAAAATCGAAAGCCAATTAAATCTTCAATCCCGGGGGAATGCAATAAAAACTTGTGTTTCTGTATTATCACCAGTATTAATTAAAGTTCTCGCATCCGTGGCTCCAGATAAGCTACAGAGCCATTGAGTGTGGCTAATTGAGTATAGTCACTCTCAGGTACTTCGATATCGTAGCGTTTTCGCAATTCCATTATAATGTCTAGGAAGTCCATTGAGTCGAGTTCCACTTGTTCTCGTAGCGGAACATCACCCTTTAGATTACTTAAATCTTCATCGGGTGTGATTTGACCTATGATTTCCAGAATTGTATCTCTAATCTGCTCCTTGGTCATATATCCCTCCATTACCTGTTTAAAGAGAGCTTTCAGCTTTATGCCACGGTTTTTTTTACGACAACAACCGAATTGATACCCAACATTCCGAAGGAATTATTCAATATATAGTCAACCTTGTCAACCTTCTGTGGTTTGTTAATAACCAGATTGCTAAGACGACATTTAGGGTCTAAGTTATCCAAATTGATTGTAGGATGGACAATACAGTCTTTAAAAGAAGGTAAATTACCACCTAATTCCAGGGCACCGGCGGCTCCCATAGTATGACCTATGAAACTCTTGGTATTGTTTATATAGGCATGAGAATGCTCACCAAAGACTGCTCTGATTGCCTGGCACTCCACAGGGTCTCCTTCAATAGTGCCTGTCCCGTGTGTATTTATAATATCGATATCTTCTGGAGAGATACCAGCTTTGTGAAGAGCAAGTTGCATGCACTCAACTTGCCTTTCTGCGTTGGGGAGAATAAAATCAGCGGCATCTGAGTTAATGGCATAGCCCACGATTTCGGCGTAGATATTAGCTCCTCTTTGGAGAGCGTCACTCAGCCTTTCCAGAACAAAAATGCAGCCGCCTTCGGAAACAACAACCCCATTCCTGTCCCTATCAAAAGGACGACATGCCTTCTCAGGGTCTTGATGGGAAGCTAAAGCCCCTTCGCTTTTAAAACCAGCAAAAATACCGAAGGAACCGGTACTCTCCGAAACCCCTCCACTCAAAGCTAAATCGACTTCGTTCAGCAGCAGCATTTGTAAGCCCTGTATAAGTCCAAGGTTACCGCCTGCACAGGCAGCACCTAGTGTATAGTGTGGTCCTGTAATTCCCAGACTCAGGGTGACTTCTCCAGCAGGATTGTTGGCCACTACTCTTGGATTATGGTGGTGTGACCAATATTTTACATTGTAGTCAAATTGCTTAATTTCGTAGATTTCGTTTTCGGTTTCCACGGTGCCATGCTCGGTAATCCCAAGATAGATACCAATTCTGGATTTATCAAGGCAGTCAATGTCCAATTTAGCATCAGCGATTGCTTCTTGGGCGCAGTAGATAGCAACAGAGCCTGCCCTTGTTCCCCGGCGCAATTCCTTCTTTTTTTGATACTTCAGTGGGTCAAAGTGGCATACACCAGCTAGTACTTCACCCATGTAGCGGATACTGCATTTCTGTATCCCAGATTTAGCAGCAAGTAAACTTCTTCGAAATTCCGCCAGATTATTTCCGTTTGGCGCCGTCAGGCCCACCCCGGTTATTACTATTCGTGCTTCGTCAGACTTCTTTTCTACCATAGAGTAAAATTTCCATCAAGAACATAGATACTGTAGCTATGTGAAGAAATCTAAACTAATTTCTGCCACAGGGAGCCTTTTTACATTCATCTCGTTAGGGCCATTTTCTCTACCACTCCAAACCCTGCATAAGGCAGACGAGTCCGCTGCCAATTCCCATCATGGCAACCTTATCACCAGAGTTTAAGAGGTCTTGGTCAATTCCGATAGCCATGGTAATTGGAAGGGAAACCGAGCCAATGTTTCCCAGATATCCCACAGTGGAAAAGTTTTTTGCATCATCCAGCTCTAGGGTTTTAAACAATAATTTACTATGAACAGCGCTAACTTGGTGAGTGAAAAACCTATCTACGTCGAAATTATGCCACCCGAGTTCTCGTTTTGTGGCCTCCCAGGTAACAGGGGCTAAGCTAAGTCCATTTTTCAGGACGCCTTCGTAATCTGTGTACATATCTGGTAGCTTATCCAGATTGAGGAAAGAAGCATCGGCTTCTATACGACAAAGACCATTATGTTGTGAGGCAGCACGTGTTACTCCACCGAGAAGCTTATGCCCATTTCGTGACAGAGCGGAGTGAGTTAACACCGCTGCCACTGCTCCTGATCCCAAGGTTAGGGTGGCAAAGGCGAGTTTAAGCTTATCTCTGGTTATATCCGAGTCCTTTAAAAGCTTAGAGATTGTTGTGTCAACAAGTCGTTTGCTGCTCTCACAGCCAACCACAATTCCTGCTTTTACTTGACCCAGCTCAATCATATTTGCCAGGGTTATCATGCCGTTGATGAAACCCAGGCAGGCATTGGAGATATCGAAAATTGTAGCTGTGTGAGGAAGGCTCAAGGAATCATGGACCACGGTAGCTGTCGCTGGCTCCAGAAAATCACGGGATACTGAGGTGTGCAGCAGGCACCCGATATCTTCTTTCTTGACTCCTGATTTGCTAAGGGCCTTTTCTGCCGCTCTTATACTGGCTTTACTCGGCGTTATGTCATCATCCCAGAATCGCCTTTCGCGAATTCCAGTTAGCATTTCCAGGCGACCATAGGAAAGACTGAATTTCTCATATACAGGAGCTAGTCTTTCTTCTAGGCTTAAGGATGTGACTATGTTACCAGGAAGTTCATAGCCAAAAGACTCAACACAGACTTTTTTATACTGCATTCAGTGCCTTACTTTGCCCTCACCCCCATAGTGAGGAGCAACGATGAAATTAGCCATACTAACTTTGCAAGCTCACTTTGGCTTGCTCGAGATCAATTTCGGAATATGGAACTTTGTTCTGAGATTTTCCCACCTTTCTGTGGACTCCGGGGGAATTATCTCGTCTGGAATGTATTTTCCTACCCCAGCAAGAACAGTGCAGACTTTTCTCGAGTTTGCTACCTCGTCAGGAACATACTTATCAGCGGCAGAAATAACAATAGAGCGCAGCCTATTGGAAACTAATTTCTCCACTATACTAATTGCGAAGGAAATCAATCTATTTGGGATACGTTTATCTAAAAAATTGAGGCCAAAGAGCAGCAGCCTATCTGGTGCATATTTATCTACAGCTTTCACAAAAAGAAAGAACCCTCTCTTTGCAAGGGACTTAATTACCGAATCAAGCCTAGAATTTTTTTCCTTTAATGCCGTGTTCTCTTCCATGCCCTATGCCACCAATACTACATTATTACTATTTTACTACTATTTGTCAATCACAATAACTTCATTCTACCGCTACTGCTTTTTCCCCTTCAATAACTTTTCTCATCTTTACACATGAATCAATATAAGTCTTCCTACAATTGACACACTTAAATTAGGAGGGTAAAATACACTCTGTTGATATGGCTGATGTAAAGCTTGGTTCAGGCGAAAGTTTCGAAGCGCTGATGCGTAGGTTTAACAGGCAGGTGCAGCAAGATCGCATTTTAGCTGAAGTCCGCCGCCGCAAGTACTATGAGAAACCCAGCGAAGAGAGGAGGAAGAGAGCGGCAGCAAAAAGGCGGAAAAGCTCTAGATAATCACCCCTGAAAATATTCATTTTTCAAGGGCTCCAGGTTTGCTAGATAGCACTTCTGGGCCCTTCATGAATAAGGGAAGCCAAGCAGATTTTTCACGGGGTGCTGTTAATTAAAAGATGACGCTGAAAAATAGCATCCAAGAAACCCTCAAAGAAGCGCTAAAGCGGCAACAGAGAGCAGAGGTCGCTACATTAAGGTTATTGTTATATGAAATAAAAAACGCTGAAATTGCACAGCAAAAACCCGCCGACGATAACAAAGTGCTTGACATTGTTGTCAAGGAAGTAAAACGTCATCGAGAGAGCATCGAAGCATTTAAACGGGGAAATAGAAGCGATCTGGTGGCACAGGAAGAAGCAGAATTAGCTGTCCTTATGAGCTATCTTCCTGAACAAATGAACCGAGAGGAAATCATGGCAGCGGCACGGCAGTCGATTGAGGCAGTTGGAGCTAAGGAACTGAGCGACAGAGGTAGAGTCATGTCATATCTTATGCCGCAACTCAAAGGCAAAGCCGATGGCAGAGAAGTCAGCGAAATAGTTACAGAATTGCTTACTGTCAGCTAGTTTTAACAAATGGTGGCGTCACTTGAGTTGTGACACAAAGGCGGTAAAAGAGCACCATCACCTTTTTTCTTGTAGAAATTTAAAATCGTTAGTTTTTTTAGCATCCAGAGTGATCAAGATTTTTACATTAGGAAATCGAGGTATTTTACACTTTGTCGCCCAGACTAATATCTTGGTGAATTGAAGGGTAAATGAATGTTTCAAAGAAAGTTCTCGACGAAGTTGCTTTAAGCGAAAAAGAATATGAGCTTATCGTGCAGCGGCTAGGGCGGGAGCCCAACGAGGTAGAACTAGGAATGTTTGGCTCGTTATGGAGTGAACACTGCGGCTACAAGCACTCTAGACCCTTGCTCAAGCTTCTGCCCTCCCGAAGCAGATGTGTCTTAGTGGGTCCAGGGGAAGAAAATGCTGGAGTAGTGGACATCGGCGATGGGCAAGTTGTGGTAATGAAAATAGAATCGCACAATCACCCCTCAGCGATTGACCCATATCAGGGCGCGGCTACAGCGGTAGGCGGTGTTATAAGGGATATCTTTACTATGGGCGCACGCCCTATAGCTTGGCTCAACTCCCTTCGCTTTGGTCCTTTGACCGAATCCAATAATTACTACTTATTCAATGGAGTTGTCGGCGGCATTGCAGACTATGGAAATCGCTTGGGAATTCCCTGTGTGTGTGGCGAAATTTTTTTTTCTGACAGGTATACTGGCAACCCCTTAGTTAACGGCTTATGTTTAGGTATTTGTGAAAAAAGCAGGCTGGTCAAAGCCGTGGCCAGTGGTGAGGGTAACTTATTAATGGTAGTGGGAGCTGACACAGGGCGTGAGGGGATTCATAGTGCTTCTGGCCTAGCATCGCGTACTCTTGGAGGCGAACCTAAGAAGAAATCGATGCTTCCAACAGGGAATCCTGCTCTGGAGAAACAGCTTATCGAAGCGTGTCTTGACTTAGCGCAGACTGATTGGGTTGTAGGCATGCAAGACTTGGGCGCAGCTGGGTTGACAAGCTCTACCGTGGAGACTGCTGCTAGAGGTGGTGGCGGAGTGGAAATAGATGTACTTAAAGTGCGCCGTCGCGAGGAATATATGACTCCCTATGAAGTCATGCTCTCGGAGTCGCAGGAGAGAATGTTGGTGATTGTGAAGAAGGGATATGAGAAAAATGTGAAAGCCCTGCTTGACCGCTGGGGAATTTACTCCGATATTATCGGTCGGGTTACTGATTCTGGAGTAGCCGTGATTAAAGAAGGGGAAAAAGTTGTTGCTGAGATTCCCGTGAATTTGTTAGTTTCCCCACCCTTATATCGCCAGCGTAGTAGGAGGCCAGCATGGCTTCAAGAGCTTCAATCATTCAATATGAACTTTATTCCTGCTATTAAAGCCAGGCGATGCAACGCTGCGTTACTTCTTTTACTGGCTTCTCCTAATGTTGCCAGCAAACAATATATCTATAGCCACTTCGCCCCTGATCTATCCAGGGATCAGGCGATGACTTCCGATAAAATCGAGATTGTAGTTCCTCCCGGTGGTGATGCGGGTGTTCTGCACATCAAAGGGACCAAGAAGGGTATTGCCTTAACAGTCGATGGCAATGGGCGATATTGCTATGTCAATCCCTTCGTAGGAGGGGTGATTGCTGTAGCTGAAGCTGCCCGTAATCTAGTCTGTAGTGGTGCTGAACCTATAGCGCTTACTGATTGCCTGAACTTTGGTAATCCAGAAAAAGCTGATATTTATTACCAGATGAAAGAGTGTATAAAAGGTATGGCACGAGCTTGCCGCGAGTTGAGGGTGCCCGTTATAAGCGGTAATGTTAGCCTCTATAATGAGAGCACAGGCCAAGCCATCTATCCCACTCCAATAGTGGGCATGCTGGGGATGGTGGAGGACATCAACAGACATTGCACTATATCTTTTAAAAAAGAAGGTGATCTAGTATTTCTGCTGGGCGAATCTCCTCCTTTAACCAGTAGCTATCAACCTCGATTTCATCGAGGACAAAATGGCCTTGGTGCCAGCGAATACTTGGAATTGGTTCATAATATGGTAAGAGGAAACCCCAGCATTGATTTAGATATGGAGAAAAGGGTGCAGCGTTGTTGTCTGTGGGCTGCGAAACAAGGGCTTCTCAAGTCAGCACATGATTGCTCAGATGGTGGCTTACTTGTAGCCATTGCCGAGAGTTGCATTTGCGGTGATATTGGCTTCATGGGTGTAAATTGGAATGTGGAGGGAAGACTAGATTCTGCTTTCTTTGGGGAGTACCAATCGAGAATAGTAGTGTCAATATCGAGCGATTCAGCAGTGAAGCTAAGTAAGATATCTAGAAAATGGCAGATTCCGCTGACTCTGCTGGGTAGAGTTGGTGGAAAACGATTGGTGGTGGAAGGCTACATCAATTTGTCTCTAGCCAAGATGAAAAGCGCTTGGCGTGATAGCCTAAAAACCAAAATTCAAGCACGAAATCAAAAGGGCTAAGCAAAAGAAACGGGTAATTTAATTTACCTCAACTAATGAGTAAATTCAGAAATTAATGAGTTTTTGTATTTAAATTTAAAATTATGAATTAGATAGTCCTTGATTTACCTGACTAAATCAGAGATAGGGGATTAGAAATTAGAGCTTTAACTAGATGAAGGTTACTCCATTTCGAGGTATACGCTATAACCAAAGAATAGTCGGAGATTTAACCCAGGTTCTCTGTCCCCCTTACGATGTTATCACTCTTGAACAGCAAAAGCTTTACTACGAAAAAAGTAGTTATAACGCTATTCGACTGGAGTTCCCCAAGTGTGCAGGTGGTAGCCCCGATTACAACGGGGCAGCTATGAATTTTCGAAAATGGTTGAAAGATGAAGTTCTGCAGCTTGACAGCGTATCCAGCTTTTATTTACATGACCACGGTTTTGAGTACTCAGGCAAGAAGAGGGTAAGGCGTGGGGTAATCGCTCGTATCAAACTCGAACCTTGGGGCAGCGGTATGTATCCTCACGAAGAAACTTTTTCCAAAGCTAAAAGTGACCGCTTGCAATTACTACGAGCTTGCCGAGCTAACTTCAGTCCTTTGCTTTCTCTTTACCACGATCCTGAGCAAAGAATTGGCCCGCTATTATCTGAGGCATCCCGAGCTAAACCTGTGGTCGAAGCAATCATTCCTTCTTCCGAGATAACAAAAGGGCAAAACGAAAGTGGCGAAACTCTTACTCTATGGGCGATAACTGACCCCGAAATCAAGCAGGTGCTAAGCCAGCTTCTATCATCTCAATCCTTCTACATCGCTGATGGTCATCACCGTTATGAAACAGCACTGGCTTACCAGCAAGAAAGGGCGGAAGGAAAATCTCTAACTGGCAAGGAAGCCTTTCAATATGTAATGATGGAGTTGGTTGACTTTTTTGACCCTGGACTAGTTATTTTACCCATCCACAGGCTAGTACGTGGTATAACATCTTCGACTTTAATGAGGCTCGAAGCCCAACTGAGGGACTTTTTTATCCTTGAGTCTGTCACTTTAAAAGCTAATAGCCCTGAGTGGCCTGGCTTACCAGATGATTGCTGTTTGGGAATTCTGGGTTTACAGCCCAATAAATTGGTCGTGTTGAGACGACGTCCAGACATTTCTCTTGAGACTATTATGCCTGGTAACAGGTCCTGGGTCTATCACGAATTTGGCATTAGCATTCTCAACCATATTATTTTAGATAAGATTTTAAACATCACTTCAAAAAAAGACATCGCCTACACCGTAGATGTGAAAGACGCCTACCAGCAGATAGAGGAAGGGAAATATCAATTAGCCGCCCTAGTAAAATCTCCAAAGCCGGAAATGGTCAAGTTTATTGCCGATGCCCAAGATAGAATGCCAAGCAAATCAACTTATTTCTACCCCAAGATTTGCGCTGGCTTAATCATTAACCCTTTGGAATAACTGGGCTTATAAAAAAGACTCTAATTCCATCAGAGTCTTACTGCTTTAGCACTGTAAACACTAGGAAGGGCGAGTATCTCCTGCAACTGCTCTTCGGCCAGCGATTCATCAAGAGCCAAAATCATCAGTGCTTTTCCTCTAGGCTGTAACCGGGATAAGTGCATAGAACTAATATTAATATCTGCTTTGCCAGTTATATTACCGATGGTGCCTACAAGCCCTGGTCGGTCAAGATGGTCACAAAAAAGAAAATATCCCCCAGCGGGTATAATATCCGTCCAGAAATCATTGACCTGAACGATGTGGAGCTCGCTATCTCTAACTGTGCCTGATATTGCAGTAGTCCCCACATTGGTATTGACTTCCAAAGTGAGCAAGTTGGCGTAATTCTGGCAGACCACTTCTTTTTCTTCGCTAATCTTCAAGCCACGCTGCGCGGCGATAAAACTAACATTGACCATATTGATTCTTTCCTCGCTTGCTTGTTGTAGGAGCCCGCTAATAAGCGCCGTCTTAATAGGATTGCATTCGTAATTACTTACCCCACCGCTATACTTGATATGTGTTGATTTTATTTGCCCCTCCATTAGTTGACTCGCAAGGTTGCCGATAGTTACAGCTACTTTAATAAATGGTGTCAGTTCAGGAGCTATGTGTGGAGCATTTACTGCGTATTTACTAAATCTTCCTTGAAGCACAGTCAAGACTTCCTCAGCGATGTCCTTGGCAACACTAGTCTGTGCTTCAATTGTAGAAGCACCCAGATGAGGGGTAACTATTATGTTATCTTCTGTGAATAGAGGGCTATTTGTGGTTGGCTCTCTATCAAATACATCAAAGGCAGCACCAGCTATTTTCCCAGTTCTAATTGCTTCAACTATTGCTTCTTCGTCAATTAGTCCGCCACGGGCACAATTGATAATCCGAGCCATAGGCTTCAATTTTACTAACTCCTTACCTCCTATTAATTTCTTTGTAGCTGCCGTTAGAGGTACGTGAAGAGTTATAAAATGAGCTTCTCTGAGAAGCTCATTCAGGGAGACCAAGTCTACTTTGAGGTTGCTGGCATATTCTTTTGAGATAAACGGATCGTGGGCGACTATACGCATCTCAAAGGCCTGGGCTCGTTTGGCCACTTCAGAGCCGACATTACCTAGACCGATTATTCCCAGTATTTTATTCCTGAGTTCACTGCCAATCATTTCCTCTCTTTGCCATTTACCTGATTTAAGGTGGCTATTCGCTTGTGGTATGTTACGTGCTAAGGCAAGCATGAGAGCGATGGTATGTTCTGCCGCAGCTACAGTATTGCCTGTAGGAGCATTAACTACTACAATACCATTCCTGGTAGCGGCATCTATATCGATATTATCTGTGCCCACTCCAGCTCTACCGATTACCTTGAGTTTCTTCCCCGATTCAATAACCTCTGCCTCTACTTTAGTTTGACTGCGCACAATCAAAGCATCATAACCGCTAATTATAGCCCTGAGTTGTTCGGGAGTTAGCTTAGTCTTGATATCGACTTGAGCGTAGCCACGCAGAGATTTTATTCCTTCTTCAGCAATCGGGTCAGCAATTAAAATTTTCATATTTTAAATATAAATTCCAAATCCTATTCAATAAATCTTAAACAAATTAAAGTTTTTTATTGCTAAATTCAATATCCTTATTTTTTAGTAATTTAGATTTCTAGTTTTGTTATTGTTTAGTCTTTCACATTTAGTGTTCAAGATTTCTTCGCCTTAGGTAGAGCTTTATTTAACGCATCCAGTACCGCCTTTATATCATCTTCATATACCAAGCCAAGGTGACCAATACGAAAGATCTTGCCTGCTAGTTTCCCCTGGCCCCCGGCAATGATTATTTTATACTCCTCACGGAGCACTTGACTTAATTTAAGGACATCAATATCGTCTGGGGCATTCACCGCTGTCACTGTGTTGGAAGCATATTGTTCATCAGCGAAAAGTGATAATCCCAGCGACTTAATGCCATTTCTGGTTACTTGAGCCACTCGGGCATGTCGTGTAAATATATTATCCAGTCCCTCACTTAACATTAAATCTAGAGTGGTGTCCAGAGCATAGAAAATAGAGATGGCTGGCGTCCAAGGGGTTTGCCCTTTCTGGTAATAATCCTTTGCTTTATTGAAATCCCAATAATAACGCGGCATTTTTGCTTGAGCATTAGCCTGCCAGGCTCTTTCGCTTACGCTAACCATAGCTAGTCCAGGAGGCACCATCCATCCTTTTTGAGAACCGGTAACCACTATATCACAATGCCAATCATCGACGGGCAAATTAATACAGCCTAGGCTTGAGATAGCGTCAACTAGAAGAAGTTTATCGAATTTCTTTATGGCAGTGCTTATCTCGCCAAGATTGTTAGTCATACCTGTGGAAGTTTCATTGTGAGTTACCAGAACTGCCTTAATGTCATCATCGGCTCTTAATGACTCAACTATTGCCTCAAGGTTAACTGGTTTCCCCCATTCGAAATTCAGGCGAGTGACTTTGGCGCCAAATCCTTTGGCGATATCAGCAAAGCGCTCGCCAAAAGCTCCGTTGGAAATGGATAATACCTTATCTCCCGGCGACAGGATATTAACAATAGCTGCTTCCATCCCACCAGTGCCTGAACCAGTAAGCAAGAAAACATCCCCTTTGGTCTGGAATATCTGTTTTAGTTTCTCCGTTATCGAATTGAGAATCTTGGCAAATTCTCCCCCTCGATGATTTATCATTTGACGCCCCATAGCTTGGAGAGATTGTGGGGGACAGGGTGTTGGTCCGGGAATACGTAGCTGCATTTTTATTACCTCCTGTTTTCAGTTTTCCACCGTCAGTTAACTGCTGACCGTTGAGTATTCTCTTCTTCTCTGATGATAATCCTCACAAAGCGCCGTTTTCCTATCTTTAGGACGCTGCCCTGGTGAGCGTTAACAACAGTGCTGCTTATTTTGTTGTCGTCTATCTCGATTGCTTTCTGGGCAAGTAAACGCTTCAATTCGCCGATACTCTTAACCAATCCTTCTTTGACCAATGTAGGAGCAATATCGAGTTGGAATAGTTCATCGCCGATATATCTAGCGGCAAAAGCACATTCAGAAATTTCTTCTGGCACTTTCCTCTTCTGGAATACACGGGTAAAATATTTTTCTGCTTCATCCGCTGCTTTATTACCGTGAAACTGCTTTACAATTTCGAAAGCCAGTCTTTTTTTTAGGTTCATGGGGTTTACTAAGTGAGCTTTCAGTTGCTCCTTGAACTCAGCGATTTCTTCCTCAGGAATATCGGTTACCAGTTCAAAATAGTCCACAACAAGAGAGTCAGGAATGGACATCACCTTACCATATATTTCTCGAGGAGGCTCAGCAATGCCTATGTGGTTCTTTAAGCTTTTACTCATTTTCTGATGTCCATCGGTACCAACCAGGAGGGGAACAAGGAAAACTTGCTGTGGGGACTGCCCTATGCTTCGTTGTAACGCTCTGCCCACAAGGCAATTGAATTTTTGGTCGATGCCTCCAAATTCGATATCTGCTTGGATGGCTACTGAATCATAGCCCTGGAGCAATGGGTAAAGCATTTCAGTGAGGGATATAGGGCTACCAGAATCATACCGCCTGCTAAAATCTTCTCTGGCCAGAAGTTGAGCGACGGTAAATTTACTGGTAAGCTTAATTATTTCGTCTAAAGTGAATCGGGCAAACCATTCGCTTTGCCATCTTAGCTCTGTTTTATCCTTATCCACCACTTTAAAGAACTGTTCCATATAGGTTTGAGCATTATTCTCTATTTGGCTAAGTGAGAGCATAGGGCGGGTAGCCACTTGCCCGCTGGGGTCGCCAATTCTGGCTGTCCAATCGCCGACTATGAGAGTGACTTTATGTCCTAAGTCTTGAAATTGACGTAGCTTCCTTAAGCCTACCACATGCCCCAAATGGATGTCCGGAGCGCTGGGGTCAAAACCTTGTTTTAAGTTTAAAATTCTTCCTGAATTCAACAACCTTTTCAACTCTGACTCAAGGATGATTTCAGCTATACCTCGTTTTAATATAAAAACAAACCTTGGATCAGTCATTTTTAATCTTTATCGCTCGGCTGAGTTCATGCTTAATTTTGAAATTGTCTTTACCTTCCGAATATCTTTTCGGATTTGTGCTTTTAGCTCCTCGGAAGAAGGAAAACGTTGCTCATCTCTTAATTTTTGCACAAATTCTACCCTTATCTCTTTACTATATAAATCGCCCTTATAATTGATTAGGTGAGTTTCCACCGTTTTTTCTCCCTTCCCAAAGGTGGGTCGTGTGCCGATGTTAGTTACCGAAGTGAATTGCTTGTCATCTATTTGAGTGATAGTAGCATAAATGCCGTTACCTGGTAGTGCTTGTTGTGGTTTTATATCCAGATTAGCGGTGGGAAATCCCAAAATTCGCCCGCGTTTATCTGACTGAACAACTTTACCTCCAATCTGGAAATAGTGCCCCATTAACCTTCTGATTTTTTCCATATTGCCCTGAGTTAATGCTTGGCGTATAAGGGTGCTACTCACTATTTCGCCATTTATTGTATAGGGATGGATAACTTCCACGCTGAAGTCCATTTCGCATCCCAGTACGCGAAGTAGATGAATATTGCCTTCCTGACCTCGTCCTAAGGCGAAGTCAGGTCCCACCATTATACTTCGCATTCTGAGATGGTTTTTCACTAAGGATATGAACTTCCGAGCACTTAACTGGGCTACCTCCGGGGTGAAAGTGAGCACTGCGACTAGGTGTATGCCTAGACTTCGAAACGACTTAACTCTATCCTCCGGAGCACTTAGCCAGAGTAGTTTGTTCTGCGCATGTAATACCGATTGGGGATGTGGATTAAAGGTTACTACTCCGCTAAGCAAATTATTTTCCGCTGCTTTCCGCTGCAGTTTTTCCAGTAGGTAACGATGTCCAGCATGGACGCCATCGAATACTCCTATGGTAAGGAGCGTTTCACCTTGGGGAGCTATATTAGCCAGTTCTTGCTCGATTTCCATAGTCTCAGGGTTTGATAATTGCGCTTGGAACAGCTAGCTTTCTATTTCTGGCTTTAGCTATAGTTGGTATTTGAGACATCAAGAGGCGAAAGTTATCAAAGGTTAGTGATTGGGGGCCATCTGCAAGGGCCAAGTCAGGATTGGGATGGACCTCTATGAGCAGTCCGTCTGCTCCAGCCGCTACCGCTGCTAATGCTAGCGGGGATACTAGATACCATTTACCTGTGGCATGGCTGGGGTCGGCGACAATGGGCAAATGGCTAACTTTTTCTATAATTGGTATACTACTAATATCCATAGTATTACGGGTGTAGGTTTCAAAGGTTCTGATACCCCTTTCGCAAAGAATAACCTGCTCATTACCTTGAGCAAGAATATATTCAGCAGCTAATAACCATTCTTGGAAATTGGACGACAAACCGCGTTTCAGTAAAACTGGCTTCTTCGTTTTTCCCACTTCGTCAAGCAAAATGAAGTTCTGCATATTTCTAGCCCCGATCTGGAGTATATCGACGTATTTGGCTACCAAATCAACATCGTTTGGCGCCATAACCTCGGAAATTACGGGCATCTGTGTTTCTTCACCCACCTCTGCCAGTATTTTAAGCCCGTTTTCGCCCAGTCCACGAAATTGATAAGGGGAGGTACGTGGTTTAAAAGCACCACCACGCAGTATAGTCGCTCCGGCCGCTTTGACCGCTCGAGCAGTGGTTAAAAGTTGTTCCGCGCTTTCTATAGCACAGGGCCCAGCCATGACAATTATTTCATCGCCGCCGATAGTCACGCCATTTAGTTGCACTATGGTATCCTGGGGATGAAATTCCCGACTGGCAAGCTTGTAAGGTTTGCTCACAGGTATGACTTGGTCCACTCCGGGGAGTAATTCCAGAGTGTCGCGAAGTTCAGGGAACACTTTACCCAGTACACCGATAACGGTATGCTCAACACCTTGTGATATGTGCGCCTTTAGACCAAGGTCTTCGATTCTTGTCTTGACATGGCTGACTTCATCCTGACTGCAGCCCGTTTTCATAACTACAATCATGTGTTGCCTCCCATTGATAGTGACGTTTCGTTCTTTAACCGTTTCGCCTCTCCTAAATAAACATGTACAATTTCCTCAACTCCTTTTTCAGTGTTTACAAGCATCATAATTCTCAGACAGTAGGGCAGAGCGCTGGGTACGTTCATTTCATGCCCACAAAGTAAAGGCAGGTTGGAAGGCCATCCTAGTTTTCGTGTTGCTGCAGCGGGAAACTCAGCATTTAGGTCTGATGTAGTGGTAAAAAAAATGGCAGCAATATTTTTAATTTCAATTTTATTGGCCTGTGTCATTTCTACAAGGAGCTCCTCAGTTGCACCCAAGATGCTCTCTTTAGTATTAGCTGTAACTATGGTAGCACCTCTGATGCCACGACACTGCAATTTAAGATCTCCTTTTTCCAAATTGTAGCTAATAGACTATCCTATTTCTCATCATTCGTCAACAAAGATTGCCTCGTCTGTAGAGTAAGCGCTCATAATTATATATTGTGAACAAAAAGGCTACTGTTACGCTATACTCAATTCGATGGATGGGCAAAGCAAGCTTTCAATGGTATTCTTACTTGTTATTTGTTTGCTTTGTATTAGGGTTACATGGTAAATTGATCGTAGATATATTGCAGTTGCTGGCAATATTACTGATTTCTTGTATGCGGAGAGAGGAATTTGAGGCTATTGTAGTGAGGGCAATCAATAATTTGCCCCAGGAATTTCAGCACAAGCTAGACAATGTTGATATTGTTATAGAAAATTGGCCCACGCCGAGGCAACTTAGACAGATTAAACACAGTCATCCCAATGGATTGCTTGGTCTGTACCAAGGTGTACCTCAAACTAAGCGAGGCCGGAGGTACGGCCTAGTGCTACCTGATAAGATAAGTATCTTTCAAAAGCCCATAGAGACACAGTGTCGCTCTGGTGATGAAATTGAGGAAAAAATAGGAGAAGTGGTGCGCCATGAGATAGCTCATCACTTCGGCCTCGACGAAAGAGCTTTGCGAAAAATAACAGAGGAGAAGCGCAGAAGGAAGTAGTTACCAATTCGTTAAACAAGTCTTCATATCTTAATCTGTGTAGATTCTCCAGAACTAGAATAGGAAGTTTTATACTATGTCAGTAGTGGAAAATACTACCAAGAGTTCAACTCAAACTAATGCTACGCCAGACAAATTAGAGTATTCCGAGAACATTTTCAGAATAATTTTTCGGAGATACTTTCCCCTTATATTCATACTGTGGATTCTTTTCGTGTTATATCCAAATCCCCTAAACTTAGTCATAAGTGTTCGTAGGTTTATTAACCCCAATATCAATCCCAGCGCTGTTGAAATGATACTGAACGATCTTCCTTCTGATCCTGTAGCTATAGAGAAGGCAATTATAGCTAAAATAACTTATCGCCTCGATTGGGAGCTTTATAGCATGCCCTGGTATTTTCCCACAGTTGAGGAAATCATGGAACGAGGAGAGGGGGATTGCAAAGCTCGAGCTCTGGTCTTAGCTTCCGTTTTGAAAGCAAAAGGCATTTCATCTCAGGTAAATTCATCGCCTGTACATGTATGGGTGGACTATGAGGGTAAAAAAGAGACTACATTTGAAAATGATCAAGTCAAATTCTACCAAAACGATCCGGAAACAGGTGAAAAACAATTTCAAATCCCCGAGATTGGTCTGACTAGGGTGATGGACTCTTGGCGGCAACAACTATGGACTCCTATGCCAATCGATAGACGAATTCTGCTAATTTCAGGCTTGTCAGTTTTGCTGATAGCCAGAGTGGTTTTGCGCAAGAAGAGAATTGCTTAGTCAGACTTTATTTTTTTACTGCTTCTCGAATGTTTTCCAGTTGTAAACTCGCTGCTATGAGTTAATCCGTGAACCGGCTACAGTCTTTGGACTACAGCATATTGACTTTTAGCCAATGCGAGTGTAATTGTGGAAAACTCGGGAAAATCAAAAAACTAGGCTTATTTACATAATGTTATATTACTATTACCAATCTTACTATACGAGTAGTTCAAAATTCTGGGCTACTCCTAACCTCTAGTGACATCAGCCATCCTAAAGCTGGTAGATTCCCTGAACAATAATGACAGATAGGAAACTATAAAATATCCCCTGTGTCACTATATACGAGCTCCTCCCCAAAACAGCACGCTTATAATCATGTCAAGAAGCTAACATTGGAGGAGGAGTTGATAATTCTGCAATGGGATGCTTATTGACCTGACAATTTCTTGTTTACGCTCCGTCCGCTGAGGAATTTAGTGACGACGAAAGCCACAAACCAAGTCTTATAACAAAATATACCAATAAAAATTAAAAAATAGCAGTATGAGAATAGGTAAAATAGCCCAATTGAGAATGTTAAAGTCAAGTTTTAGCGAGTCATTTACAGTAGAATATTACTGGCATATAATAAAGCATCACTAGTAATAAGTGGAGGAAAATCTATGAATAAAAGTCGTCTTATATTATCCCTTTCGATTCTAAACCTGCTGGGCTTCCTTGGCACTGTAGTCGTTAATGCGCTAGCCACTACCCTTCCCATAAATAACAAAACAACCGGCGAATTATCTGACCTGTATCCGAACTTGTTTGTGCCGGCAGGACTGACCTTTGCAATTTGGGGGGTAATTTACGTATTGCTGGCAATCTTCATTATCTACCCGTTAATACCCTCTGTTAGAAGAGATGCCCAAAAGGTGTACTTTATGACGAGAATCGGGCCTCTGTTCTTTATTTCTTGCCTCGCCAACATCGGCTGGATATATGCGTGGCATTATGAAATTGTCTCCCTGTCCCTAGTTCTGATGCTGATACTGTTCGGAAACCTGCTAGCAATTTACCTTAGACTAAATATTGGCAAATCGGGGGCACTGAAGAGCGAAAAATATTTAGTGCACCTTCCTTTCAGTGTCTATCTTGGCTGGATTACTATTGCTACGATCGCCAATGTCACTGCTCTACTGGTGAATATCAACTGGAACGCCTGGGGTCTAGGTGAGCAATTCTGGGCAGTAGCAGTGATTATCGTTGCTATTGCTATTGCGTTATCAATACTTTTCACCCGGAAAGACATCTTTTACTGCCTTGTGTTTGATTGGGCATTACTCGGTATACTGTTAAAACGACTTTCAGTTACCACAACCCCTGATCAAAGCGTAGTAATCGTCACCATTGTTGGCCTTACGCTTATTACTGGCGGAGTTTTAGCTCAGCTTATAAGAAAAAGGGTGTACTAGCCAAAGCAACAAACATTTAAAAATATGGCTTTCGGTGCAGAGCGCCAGAATAAAGAGGTGTAAGTCCATTATCTGGGTGAGAAGAATACTATTTTCTTCTGTATGTACACAAACGGAATCAGATAACTCACCAATAGGTGGATTAATGGTTTTACTGTGGCTGTAGCGAAGATTTCAACACCTTTGCCCGTCCTAATTATCTTCTTGATAGCAGTGCGCAATGGTATCATCATGATCTTAATATAAGCAACCATTGCCATAAATAACTCTCAAATCGCAGTTTCGGGTGGCCTTTATAGCTTATAAACAGTTCAAATCTACTGGATGTTTGTGCGAATTCTTAATTTCAAGTTCTATACTACGCGACTTCCATTGAGAAACCCAAGACACCAATTTTACTTTCAACACCACGTTTTGTGATATAGTCAATGGCGCTTAACAAATCATTTTTTCATAATATGGATAGTGCCACAGGCACTAAACGCAAACCCATGCCTTATGAGTCATATAGCATACAAGACAAAGATCACATCCTTCTTCTACGAAGCTCTTGACTGAAGTTGGGATGGTACCGAAGAGGTAAGCAGAGCAGATCTATCCAGCCAAATAGAAACTAAGGCCGAACAATCGCTTCAGCATTATGTGTTTGTATGAAACCAGAATCAGCCCCTATCATTAAATTTACCGGCTTTACACGAATCCCATAAATATTTTTAATGAACGAAAATGCTTGACAGTTTGCAGAGTGGTGATAAAGTATAAACAAATATTTTGATGAAAATAAATTACTACTAGTGTACTATCTTCATGAAGTACGCTTAATTTTCTTCATTGGCTAGTATGGATTTAAGCGAAGAAAAGGAACTAGTCAGACAAGCACAAAAAACACCTGATGCTTTTACAAAGCTTTACGACCAGTACTATCCTAAAATTTTTGGCTACGTTCTGAGACGAACCGTCAATCTTGAAGCTGCCCAAGATATTACTTCAGAGACATTTTTTAAGGCATTAAAGAAGCTCTGGCAGTTTCGCTGGCACAATATCTCTTTTTCCGCGTGGCTGTATAAAATATCCACTAATGAGATTAAGCAGTATTTTAGACAAGCCGAATACAGAAAGTCAGCATCACTAGAAGAATTACAGGAACGAGGTTTTGAACCCATTGCATCCCAGGACATAGAAAGCGAACTGATAGAAGCACAGGAAAAATTGAAACAGTATCAAGATTTTCTAGAAATTCAGAGGAAAATCGTTCAGCTCCCTACTAAATATCAGGAGGTCATTGCTCTCAGATTTTTTGAGCAAAAGCAGATCAAAGAAATCGCTGCTATCCTGGGGAAAAAAGAAGGAACGATAAAATCCTTGCTCCACCGGGCAGTGGAGAAATTAAGAGAAGCAGATTAACCCACCTCACGAAAGTCGCTGAATTTTTCGACTTAAACAATGCAACCTTTTTCGGTCCTCTGCATTTACATTAAAAGAAGGAGCTGAGGTTTATGAAATACGAGGACTTAATTAAAAAACTAGAAAATCTTAAAACTCCGGATATCGAGCTCACTGGTCATAAGCAGGCATTGAAAATGGTTTTGCTCAACTCCAGACGTTCTAAGGAGAGGACTATTATGGACTGGGCAAAGGTATTAGCTCCAATCACTGCTGCTCTGCTATTAATAGCCGTTGTAGCAGTCTTTATGAATGATTCTGGACCCCTGCATCCGGGAGTGAATCAAATCAGCAAATTCGCTTCTTATCAGGAATTACAAGAATTTGTTGAAGCAAACGCAGGATACAAACAATTCTACTGGGAATTCTCTGAAGGAGACGCCCGCCTTTTCTCAGGGGGGGCAGAACGTAATGCTCTTGTACCATTACCAGCAGCTATCACAGACGACTCCACCACAGATTACTCTGGTACTAATATTCAGGTTGCCGGTGTGGACGAGGCAGATATCGTCAAGACCGACGGAGAGTACATCTACCTCGCTTCGGGGAACAGGACTATCATCGTGAAGGCATATCCCCCTGAGCAGGCTCAAGTCCTATCTGAAATCGAGCTAGGGGGCACAGTGATAGGAATATTCATCAACGGAGACAGGCTGGTCGTGTTTGAGGAAACATCTTACTATACCTACTATGATGTTCGGTCGGACTCGGAAGAGAAAATCTACATGCCTTACATATCACCGAAGACGTATGTCAAGGTGTATGATGTCTCAGACAGAGAAAATCCTATTTTGGAGAGGGAAATCTCCACCGATGGCCAATACGTTAGTTCACGGATGATCGGCGATTATGCGTACGTGGTCGTAAATGAGCCTGCTTATGAGGAAAACGATGAAATAAACCTCCCCAGAATCTATTCCGATGGCAACGAGAAAGGGACGGAAATACCCGCCACAGATATCTACTATTCCGATTTAGCTGATTACTATTATATATACACCACTATTATAGCCATAAACACACAGGACGATGGCCTGGAGCCAACATATGAGACGATTCTGCTGGGAGCTAGCAGCAATCTCTACGTCTCTCTGAATAATATCTACCTGACCTTCCCCGTGTGGGGAGGGTATGTGGGCGACTCCGTAGGAACTGCTATCCACCGTATCTATATAGATGGTAGTGCGATCAACTACACCGCTAGTGGCCAGGTCCCTGGCACGGTGTTGAACCAGTTCTCTATGGACGAGTATGGGGACTACTTCAGGGTGGCCACCACAACCTACGATGGAGGCACGCAGAATAACGTGTACGTTCTGAACATGTCTCTGAACATTACCGGCTCGCTCGAAGATCTCGCACGCGGCGAGACCATCTATTCGGCCAGGTTTATGGGTGATAGATGCTATCTGGTAACCTTCAAGCAGGTTGACCCACTATTCGCGATAGATTTGCAGGACCCCTATGAGCCTGAGGTTCTCGGTTATCTAAAGGTAACCGGATACTCAGACTACCTTCACCCCTACGACGAAACCCACATCATAGGAATAGGTAAGGAAACAACGGACGCTGGGGAATTTGCCTGGTATCAGGGAGTCAAGATATCGCTCTTTGATGTTACTGATGTCAGGAACCCAGTGGAGATATCAAAGCTCGAAATAGGGGACAGAGGGACCGATTCACCAGTCCTTTGGGACCACAAAGCTTTCCTATTTGACAAGTCACGGAATTTACTGGTGATGCCCATCTTGGTCGCAGCATTAGATCAATCGGAATATCCTGAGGGTGTTCCTGACTGGGCTTACGGCGAGCCCGTCTGGCAAGGCGCTTACGTATTCCATGTATCCCTGAGTACAGGCATCGAGGAGAAAGGCAGAATCACCCACTTAGATAACATCACCGACCTTGAACAAGATTATTACTACTATTACTCTCCTTTTGCAATAGAGCGTTCCCTATATATAGATAATGCCCTGTACACTATCTCGCAGGCTAAGATAATGATGAACAATCTGGACAATCTGGAGTACATCAATGAGGTGGAACTCCCATATTCAACCTGGACGCCTTCTGAATATCCATCTGAAGAGCCCCGACCAGAGGAACCGTCTACAGAATCATCTCCCATCTCAAAATGAGAGTCTTCCGAATGGACAAATTTGAACTAAATAGCAAAATAGACAGTTTAAATACTCTTAGGAGGGAAACAAGATGAATAGGAAATTGATAGCTGTGTTAGCCTTAGTTTTACTGCTGCCGGTAATAGCCTCTATTCAACTGGCTCAGCCGGCAGCAGGAGAGGTGCTCAAATCAGATAGAGAGCGGATAACTTCACTGGATGTCAGCGCGAGTGAGCAAGTATTGCTGGTTGAAGGGAACAGTGCCTTTGCCTTCAATCTTTATCAGGCACTTAAAGAAGAGGACGGTAATCTTTTCTACTCTCCATACAGCATCTCGCTGGCGCTGGCCATGACATACGCCGGAGCGCGTGGGGAGACCACTCAGCAGATAGCCGATACCCTTCAATTCCTTGTGGTACAGGACAGGCTGCACCCGGCGTTTAATTGGCTTGATGCCGAGCTTGCCAGCAGGGGCGAAGGCGCTGCCGGCAAAGACGGAGAGGGATTCAGGTTGAACATTGCTAACGCCATCTGGGGGCAAAAGGATTATGAATTTCTTTCCGACTTCCTCGATGTCCTGGCCGAGAACTACGGTGCCGGGCTGAGAATACTGGATTTTATAAACGAGACTGAGCAGTCTCGCCTCGCTATCAATGATTGGGTCAGTGACCAGACGGAAGGTCGTATCGAAGACCTTATCCCGCCAGGCGCGATTGATGTACTGACCCGTCTTGTGCTGACCAATGCTATCTACTTCAATGCTGCCTGGGAACACCCTTTCGATGTGGATATGACAGCAAACAGCCCGTTCTATCTTCTTGATGGCGGACAGGTCATTGTGCCGATGATGAAGCAGACGGAGTCATTCGGCTACACAAAGGGGGAAGGATACCAGGCAGTTGAGCTGCGATATGACGGCGGTGAACTCTCCATGGTCGTCTTTTTACCCGAAGCTGGTCAGTTCGAGGCTTTTGAAGAAGGACTTCAGGCTCAGCAGATCAGGGGCATCATAAGCGATCTGCAATTTACTGAGGTCGCCCTGACCATGCCACAGTTTGAATTTGATTCAGAATGCAGCCTGAAGGATACCCTCGCCGGGATGGGCATGCCGGTTGCCTTTTCTAGCGCTGCGGATTTCTCCGGAATGACTGGTAAGCCTGAGCTGTTCATATCGGACGTTGTACATAATGCATTCGTTGCCGTGGATGAAGCTGGCACCGAGGCGGCTGCTGCCACCGCAGTGATTATGAAATTAACATCAGTACCTGAACCTCCTGTGGAAGTCACCATAGATCGCCCCTTTATCTTCCTGATTCGCGATATTGAGACGGGTGCTATTCTGTTCATCGGGCGCGTCATGAATCCTGCTGCATAGTCAAATACCGCCTGTAGTACACGAAGGCAGGAATAAGCAATCAGTTTCGATTAATTGGGACATGAGCTGGAAGTTTACATTGAAGTACTATCGAATTATCAATGAGCCATTTGCCCGAAGGCTAGGCGGCCTTAACTCAGCTCACCCATGCCCTCAGGCATTGAACAGTAGGGCGCATTATTTGGCTGACACTAGCTCAGTTGTAGCTTAGAAACTTTATTACTACAATCACCTTTGGCATAAGTTGTAGTGCTAAACATCCAGGTTGAAAGCAAGTTTAGAAGCTCTACCTATTGGGCCCCCTTGCTCCTCTCTGTTATCCTTGGCTAATGTCTGCATTATAAGCCGTATTGTCCTGTTTCTAGAGCAACAAGCCTATAATATAAATTTCAATTCACTGGTATGATTCTAGCTTTGCTATAGTTCCAAGGTTATTTTGATCTCATCTGGGGAATAAGTCTGTGTCGTGAAACCCAGCTTCTTGGCTAGTTTTAACATTTTCGTATTGTCAGGTAATACGATACCATAGATGCTTTTTAGCTTTTTCTCATGAGCTATACCTATCAACATATCGGTGAGTTTTAGCCCTAAACCACTACCCTGAAAATCATCAGCAACCAAAACAGCGAATTCTCCTGTTTCAGCACTCGGTTCAATCATCAGTCTTCCAACTCCTACGTTCCTCCTCTTACTATTCGAGATATACTCAGCTATAATAGCCATCTCCCTATCGTAGTCAATATTGCAGAATCTGGTGAGCATCTCATGTGTTATGTCTTTAATTAAGTGAAAAAATCTATATCTCATAGATTGTTTTGAAATCCCAGATATCAGTTCCCTTTCGAGTAATTCGTCCTCAGGTTTGATAGGCCTTAATAACACCATTCTTCCATCCCTGCATCGCCACTGCTGTACATATCTAGTCGGGTAGGGAGATATTATCAAATGGCTATATTCCTCCATTCCATTTCTTACTGCGTCTTTATCAAGAATTATTCTTGCATCTAGGGCAATAGCGGTATTACTAGTCATAATGAGTGGATTAATATCAGTTTCGGTTATCTCTGGAAAATCAATGAGCAAGTTTGAAAACTTTACTAAGGTTTCCTCCAGCAGACGTAAGTCAACAGGCGGCCTAGCTCTGAATCCCTGGGACAGCATTTTATAAATCTTGGTTTGCTCCAGCAGTCTTCTAGCTAATACCTGATTTAAAGGTGGTAATCCTACTGCAATATCCTTGAAGAACTCTGCCTCTATCCCTCCTAGGCCAAACATTATTACTGGACCAAAAATTGGGTCCTTTTTACTGCCAACAATGAGTTCATAATCATAATTTGTAATCATCTTCTGTATGCTAATCCCTTCGACAGTAGCATCAGGTTTGTATTTTCTGGCATTTTCTAATATTTCGCTAAATGCCATTTGTACCTCGTCAGCAGAGGAAATATTTAGCTTGATGCCTCCGGCATCTGATTTATGGGTTATATCGGGAGAAGATATCTTCATTACCACTGGATAACCAACTTGTGATGCTATCCTGACAGCATCTTTACTATCTTTAGCTAAATGTGCAGTGACTGCTGATATTCCATATGTTGTTAGAAATTTTTTTGAGTTTTCCTCAGTTAAAACTGTTCTGCTCCCCTTTACTGTCTTACGGATAAGTGTTTTTAGATAGTTTTTAGAAGGTCCTGAGTCGAGTGGTAATTCTTGAGGGGTTTCATATAATGACTCCAGATTACGAGCATACTGATACATATATAAATATGTTCTCATTGCTTCTTCCGGAAATTCATAAGCAGGGATTTTATTCTCGTAAAATAACTGTCTCGCCTTAGCCGTTTTTTTATTACCCATCCAGGCTGTCAGAATAGGTTTATTACTCTTAGCATGCTTGATGATAGCGTTTGCTACCTCAGTAGGTCCAGCTCTCCCTTGCGGTGTATACATAACTATTATGCCGTCAACTCCAGGGTCTTTAACGATGACCTCCATAGTTTGCGTGTATCTTTGGGAATCTGAATCACCAAGAATGTCAACAGGATTAGATTTACTCCAATTAGTGGGCAGAAAGCTGTTCAAGCTGTTAATAGTATTCTTACTAAGTTGAGCTAACTTGCCGCCTCTGCCTATCAGGATATCTGTAGCTAGCACCGCTGGTCCACCAGCGTTGGCTATTATAGCTAAATTTGGCCCCTTAGGTAGCCGAGCGTTATTTAATATAGAAGCGCAGTTGAAAAGGTCCTCAATTTCCTCGACTCGCACCACCCCAGCTCTGTGGAAAATAGCATCATAGTACGAATCTTCACCTACCATAGCTCCTGTATGTGACTTGGCTGCCCTTCTGCTTTCTTGAAATTTTCCCGCCTTTAAAACGATTATCGGCTTTGTTCTGGCAAAACCTCTGGCAGCGCTCATGAATTTCTTGGCGTTTGCTATTGATTCCATGTATATAATAATACTTCGGGTCTCAGGGTCTTCCCCAAAATAATCTATTAAGTCACCAAAATTGATATCCAGCATGGAACCCAGCGAAACAAAGGCACTGAAACCGATACCTTTACTGCTTGCCCAATCAAGGACAGCAGACCCCAATGCACCACTTTGTGATAGGAAGGCCACATTTCCGGGTTTAGGCATTATGGTGGCAAATGTTGTGTTTAAATTGGTGCTAGGTCTAATAATGCCCATACAATTAGGCCCCATTATCCTGATATCATATTTGGTAGCTATAGCTGCTATTCTATCTTCGCGCGATTGTCCCTCCACTCCTATTTCTTTAAAACCAGCTGAAATAATGATAATAGCCTTAATACCAGCTTTGCCAATTTCTTCAACTAAATCAGCAACGCCTTTCGCAGGTGTAACAATTACAGCGAGTTCAGGAAGTTCGGGTAATGAATTTATGTCAGGATAGCATTTTACGCCAAGTACTTCTTCTCTATTTGGGTTTACAGGATATATTTTTCTGCTATCGCTCCCCTGCAACAGATTTTCTAGAATTGTTTTTCCCGCCGTACCTGTCCTATCTGTAGCTCCAAATACAGCTACCTTGCTGGAATTGAAAAACATTTCTATCTTTTCCACAGCTTTTTCCCTACTACTGCTATCTGAGAATCTTTTTAATAAATAATTTGTGTAAGCCCCAATAGGCATTGAGGTTATCGTTGCTATATTATCTCATACAGTTAGTGAACGGACAACCTTTACTTCTATTACCTTAAGTCCTTGAAATTTCCCTCTTTTGTTGACTGTATACTGCCATGCCGAAGGTTGCCCCAGAACTGCTTCGCGTCGATACAGGCAGTCGCATACGAATAACTATTTCTTAAGGCAAATAGTGATCACCAGAATCCTAAATTAGTAAAAAGCATACTGCAGATTCAGGAATAATTGCCACTACTATGTCGCGAATCAGCATTTTACTCTCTAACATCATTAACGTGATTGACTTCGACTCCCAACTTCCGGTACAGATCAAGTTATATCGAACTGCACGTTACCAGAAAAGCGCGCAGTCATAGCTATATGCATCAGAGCTATTCATTTCTCATATTGGAGAAAGTTGTTATAAGGGTGTTATTCACAGCGGCTAAAAATTCATCGACCTGATAGGTATTGCACCCGGCTTGTAGGAGAAAGCAACCCAGTTTCACTAGATTTTGAAATCAAAGATAGCCACAGACGATGCTTGCAAAATATCTGTAAATTACAGATAATTACGAGGGTGTGCCAGCGTAGCTCAGGGGTAGAGCAGCGGTTTCGTAAACCGCCGGTCGTCGGTTCGAATCCGACCGCTGGCTTAGGGTTATATGAGTAAATTCGCAGATAAATTGCAGAGTCTTTCTAAACCTTCGACTACGTCTATAGGTTTTCATCCCTCTGTACCTGAACTAAAAAGCCCGAGTATGTTGCTTGTCGTGGGACTGCCGGGGGCGCAGATCAAAGAAGCTAAAGTTGTGGCCGATGTCAATGCCGATGCTTGGCTGATATCAGGCCAGGGGCCAAGAACCAGAATTGTCCAGCAAATTGTCAAAGTTGCGGGTGACATCCCTGTAGGTATACTTGCGAAAGGCATAAGCGAAGAGGAGATAGATAAATTTATGGGTTTAGGATCTGATTTTGTGGTTTTTGACATTAAGGCAGCTGCGGCGATTTTGCACAAAGAAGAGATAGGTAAAATTTTAATGATAGAACCTTCATTAGACCATGGTTTTATCAGAGCTATTAATTCCACTAACGTAGATGGTGTTCTCATCAGCAGTGGAGAGGAAGATGATTTTATCGCGGTTGAGCATCTGCTTATTTGTCGAAGATTCGTCGAACTCTTGGAAAAGCCGATTATGATGATTTTACCCTATTCAGTCACTAAAGTCGCGCTTACTAATTTATGGCAGGCTGGCATAGTTGGAGTGGTTGTCTCTTCAGCGCAATCGCCTGATACATTAGCAGAACTGAAGGAAACGATTGTCACCTTACCTGGAAGTGCCAGGGTTCGCCGATCCAAAGTAGATGTGATGCTTCCTCATTATAATGGATTTGTGGCTACTGAGGAAGATGAGGATGAAGAGTAAATTTAGATTGAACCCGATTCGAAATGACACAATTCTCCCAAAAACACCTCTTTTAATCTTAGTAAAGATAAAGGAGATAGTGAGCTAGAGTCCCTGACTCTAATATCGAATTTGTGGAAAAGCTAAACTATTAATCTTATTCCATCCAAATGAAGCCATGGAAACAAGCCTGAGCCTTTTTTTATTGACAGCAGCAGGAATTTCTCTAACGGGCGTTATGCTACCTGGACCGATGACTGCAGCTACCATAGCCAAGGGTTACAGTGACAAACACGCTGGTGCCTGGATTGCAGCAGGCCATGCTGTCGTTGAAGTACCAATCATAGCTATAATTTATATTGTAATTTATTTTGGATTCGAACATTCCATCGGCTCCCCCAAGGTAAAAATGGCTATGTATCTTGCCGGTGGTTTGATGCTGCTTTACCTGGGTGTTCGAATGTTTCGAGCTACTCGTGAGACGCTTGGCGAAGTGGGAGGTCTGCCATCTAGTTCTTTAGTGACAGGCATTGTTATTACGGGAACTAACCCCGCCTTTTATATGTGGTGGGCGACTGCGGGTGCGGTTCTAATAACCGGTGCTGCCGAGTTCGGACTTGTCGGTGTTATTTTGCTTACTGTAGTGCATTTACCCTGTGATTTCATCTGGAGCGAATTTCTATCCGCAGGCACATTCGAGTCAAGGCGTTGGTGGACACAGAAAGTACAAAAAATTGTGTTTAGGATTTGTGCTCTGATTTTAGCTGGCTTTGGTGTTTGGTTTTGCCTTTCTGCATTTCTATGAACTCAAGGGATGTTCTGGCTTGCCTGCAAGTATTTCCCCTCAGTCTTTATAGAGGGGGCAATAACCATTTTAACCTTATGCATTTCCTTGATATTTCTAGCGCTACATACTCCCATGCTTGTTCGTAGAGCACCAACCAGGTTTTGAGTCCCATCTGTGACTGAAGTAGGCCCGAACAGAACTTGCTCTAGAGGTGCGATGCTGCCAACTCTAACTCGTGTCCCTCTAGGTAATGCTTGATGGGAGTGAGCCATGCCCCAGTGATAGCCTTTTCCCGGTGCTTCTGCGGCTTGAGCTAGAGGTGAGCCAATCATTATAGCGTCAGCACCTGCGGCGAATGCTTTGCATAAATCGCCACCGGTGCGAATACCCCCATCGGTTATTACTACCACATATTTACCACTTTCTCGAAGACATGTTTCTCTGGCGGCAGCACAATTCAGAGTTGCTGTTATCTGAGGTACCCCAACGCCAATAACTTCTCTGGTGGTACAGGCGGCTCCAGGCCCCACTCCAACTAATATACCGTCGATGCCCGTTCTCATCAGTTCCAGCGCTGCGCTGTAGCTACAACAATTACCTACTATAATAGGTAAAGACATTTGCTTGCATAGCTCAGATAGAATAAGTCCCCGATAGCTTTTGGAGATATGTCTGGCTGTGGTTACAGTAGATTGCACCACGATTATATCCACCCCGGCATCTTTGGCTATTGGAGCCAGCCGTTTCGTGTTAGCTGGAGTTACAGATACGGCACAGATAGCTCCAGCTTGTTTTATTGTTCTAACGCGCTGGCCAATGAGCCTTTCCTTAATAGGCTGAGAATAAATTTTTTGAAGCAGAGAGGTAACCTTTGTCTCGGGAGTTTGTGTAATTTGGTTTAAGATTTCATCGGGGTTTTCATATCTTGCCTGTACACCTTCTAGATTGAGGACTGCCAGCCCACCAAGCTTATTAAACTTAATAGCAAATGCTGGGTCAACAATAGCATCCATAGCAGAGGCGAGAATAGGAACGGGCAAAGTATAGTTTCCTATGGTAAAATCCAGGTTGGTTTGGTCAGGATTGAGGGTCACGTCTCCAGGGACAAGTGCAACTTCATCAAATCCATAAGCGCGTTCCATCTCTTTGAACTTGAAATGAGACATTTTGTTTTACCTGATATGAATTGACACAAACTATACAGGCATAGCGGCCTGAAGTCAAGACAGGTTCAAGGAATTTCTTATTGACCACTAGTTCTGAGCACTGATAAAAAGCCTTAGATTGACATAAAACAAATAGCTGGGGAGATAGCAGATCATTAAGTACAATGAGGATAAGGAAATCGGTAGATAAAATTATTGCAATTAAGTATAATTTCAATTGGTGTCTGCTCTTTATGTCATTGCTACTCCCATTGGTAATCTGGAAGATATTTCCCTGCGTGCCCTACGCCTTTTACAGGAGGTAAAGCTTATTGCTGCTGAAGATACTCGCACTACGCGCCATTTACTCACTACCTATGATGTAAAAACTCCCTTGACCAGTTATCATGAGCATAGCAAAAGATCTAAACTTGATTATCTATTGGATTATCTCGATAAAGAAGACCTGGCTCTCGTTTCCGAAGCTGGCATGCCAGGGCTAAGCGATCCTGGTTACAAGCTTATCGTTGCTGCAATTGAGCGTGGAATCTCTGTAGTCCCTATTCCTGGTGCTTCAGCAGTAATTACCGCTTTAGTGGTTTCCGGGTTACCGACCGACCAATTTGTTTACGTTGGATTTTTACCTCGCCGTGCTGCGCAAAGACAACGCCTTCTCAATTCAATAGCTGATGAGCGAGCAACTCTAGTGGCTTTTGAGACACGACATCGCCTCACAGCGGTATTGAGTGAGATTGAGGAGATTCTAGGAAACAGAAGACTATGTGTATGCCGTGAGCTTACTAAAGTTCACGAGGAAATTTTCCGGGGTAGAGTGAGTCAGGCTAGGGAGCATTTTACCGAACCAAAAGGGGAGTTTAGCCTCATTATTGAAGGGAAGACTCGAGCCTGGTTGAAATTTCAGGAAAGGAGTTAAAATGCGCCGCGGTTGTATTGCTATTGGAAAGGTGGAATGCGATGGTTGTCATCGCCCCCTTAAATATGGAGAGCGATATCTTTTTATTGATGGAGAAGGAGATGAAAAGCAACGTCTTTGTGTTGATTGCTGCCTGAGCCATGGTTATATTGCATGTAAAACGACGAAAACAGAGCAAATTATCACCTTTCTCTCCGAGGAATAAAAGTTGGCAATTGCCACTTCAGGGCTTCGACGCCTGCCAATGCCACAGTATACTCAATGGTTTACGATAGGGTAACATTTAGGAGCAAACTTTGAGCGAGCGCATTTTTATCGGTGTCGCTTGGCCTTACGCGAATGGGCCTTTGCATTTAGGGCATATTACTGGTGCTTATCTGCCAGCCGATATTTTTGCCCGTTATCATCGCCTTAAGGGCGATAACGTTCTGATGGTTTCGGGTAGTGACCAACATGGCGCACCGATTACAATTCGTGCTGAGCAAGAATCTACCACGCCTCAAGAAATAGCAGCCAAATACCATCAACAATTTCTGAAGTGCTGGAAAAAATTGGGGATCTCTTTCGATTTATTTACTACTACCGGCACCCCCAATCACACTCAAATTACTCATGATATATTTCTCACATTGCTCAACAAGGGCTATATTTACAAAGACAAGATGCTGCAAGCTTATTGCCCTAAGTGCCAGCGTTTTCTTCCAGACCGCTATGTAGAAGGTACCTGTCCTTACTGTGGCTTCACTAAGGCAAGGGGCGATGAATGTGATGCGTGTGGTAAGCCCTTGAACCCAGCGGAGCTCAAGGGACTTCGCTGCTACCTTTGCTCCACTCCACCGCGCTTTGAGTCTTCTGAGCACTTCTTTTTACGCCTCTCTGATTTTCAGAACAATTTGACCACCTGGATAAAAGAGCAAACTCACTGGCGGCGTAATGTACTGAGCAACACATGGAAATTTCTGAACGAAAGATTAAAAGACAGGGCAATTACTCGTGATTTGGATTGGGGGGTAACTGTTCCTCAACCTGGCTTCGAACGTAAACGTATTTACGTATGGTTTGAGGCAGTCATTGGTTATTTATCGGCAAGCAAGGAATGGGCAAAATTAATTGGAGATAATACTGCATGGCAGGCTTTCTGGCGCGATGATGCTAAGAGTTTTTATTTCATCGGCAAGGATAATATCTTTTTCCATACTCTTATTTGGCCAGCTATGTTAATGGGCTACGGTGGTCTGAGTCTTCCTTATAATGTCCCAGCCAATGAATTTTTAACTATTGAAGGCAGGAAGATCTCTACCAGCCGGAATTGGGCTATCTGGCTTGATGATTACTTGGAACGCTACGCACCAGATGCTCTGAGATATACCCTGGCAGTGAATATGCCTGAGACAGGAGATAGCGATTTCTCTTGGCGAGAATTCCTTCGGCGTAACAATAATGAACTGGTAGCTACCTATGGTAATTTAGTTCATCGGGTTCTCACATTTAGTCAGCGCCATTTCGATGGAGTTGTGCCTGCACCGGGGGAACTAGATCAATACAGCCAGCGCTTACTTCACGAGGCTGAAGTTGTCCTGGATGGTGTGGATAAATTGCTTTATCATTGTGAGTTTAAAGGCGCGGTCAAAGAGGCTATGTCTCTGGCTCAGAAAGCTAACCGTTATCTCGATGAACAAGCCCCATGGAAAACAATTAAAGTGGACTATAGTCCCAATAAAACCGTGACGGCTAAATCCGTCTTTACCGTCCTCTCTGTACTGACAACATTGAAAACTGTTTTTTACCCATTTCTGCCATTCAGTTCTGAAAAGCTGCACTCCTTTCTAGGATTTGATGGGAGTGTGAAGGAGTTGGGTTGGAAAATTCAGTTTTTACCTCCAGGGCAGAAGCTCCGCCCTCCTCAACCGCTATTTGTTAAGCTGGATGAATATATTACTGCACAGGAAACTAATCGACTTAGTGCCATGGGAGATAAATAAACAAATGTGAGCCTTACCTTAAGAGTATTTATTAATTACTCCGCATCATTACGATTTGCAGACAACGATTCTACGAATTGCACGTTAAACAACCTATTGGCCTCCCCCCTTGAATTTTTTTACCCTAACTAGGAGTTGACTGTGGTGCCAGATCTTCAAATATTCTATTAAGTTCATGTTCATCTAGGGTCTCATGAATAATAAGTTCTTCAGCTAGCTTTTTTAGCTTTTCTTTATTCGCGGTTAAGATTTTCTGGGCTGTCTTGTAGGCGCGCTGGATAATAGCGTACACCTCTCCATCAATTTGGTCGGCTATCTTATCACCGTAATCCTTTTGTTCACTAATCTCACGCCCAAGAAAGACGAGCTCCTGCTTTTGTCCAAATGTTCGTGGCCCCAATTTCTCACTCATACCATACTCGACGATCATTTTCCTCGCTAGCTTAGTCGCTTGCTCTAAGTCGTTTTGTGCACCGGTGGTAATATCCTTAAAGGTAATTTCCTCGGCAACACGTCCGCCTAATAGTACTGCCAACCCATCATCGAACTGAGATTTAGTCCATAAATAACGGTCTTCGGATGGCAGCAATCGGGTCCAGCCCCCAATCATCCGCCGAGGAACAATTGAAATCTTATGTACGGGGTCAGCATTAGGCAACATCCTGGCAGTCAAGGCGTGTCCACTTTCGTGGTAAGCAGTTATTTCCTTCTCTTTGGTGCTTATTACCCGGCTTTTCCTTTCCGGTCCGGCCATGGTACGATCGGTAGCCTCCTCTAGTTCCTTTAATGTAATATCTTTACGATTGCGCCTGGCAGCCAAGATCGCTGATTCGTTAATTAGATTAGCTAAATCAGCCCCACTGAATCCCGGTGTTCCCTTGGCTATAATCTCTAAGTCAACTTCTTCAGCCATAGGCTTGCCCTTGGCATGTACCTCTAAAATAGCCTTGCGACCCTTCATATCTGGCAGGTCAATGACTATGTGGCGGTCAAAACGGCCGGGTCGTAACAAAGCCGGATCCAGTATGTCTGGACGATTTGTGGCGGCCATGACAATTATGTTGACGTTGGTATCGAAGCCATCCATCTCAGCGAGAATTTGATTCAATGTCTGTTCTCTTTCGTCATGTCCCCCACCTAAGCCAGCGCCACGGTGTCGACCTACGGCATCAATTTCATCAATAAATATAAGGCATGGTGCATTATGCTTAGCTTGTTCAAATAAATCTCTGACCCTAGCAGCACCCACACCTACAAACATCTCCACAAATTCACTACCACTAATAGAGTAAAATGGCACTTTGGCTTCTCCAGCTATAGCTTTGGCTAATAAGGTCTTACCTGTTCCTGGTGGTCCTACCAGGAGCACTCCTCGAGGGACGCGTCCTCCCAGTGTCTGGAATTTCTGTGGAGACTTGAGAAATTCGACTATTTCCTGAACCTCTTCCTTAGCCTCATCAGCTCCGGCAACGTCGGCGAAAGTCACCCCGGGTCTCTTGTCGAGGCTTAAACGAGCGCGGCTTCTGCTGAAATTTAAAGCTTGTGTGCCAGCACCACGGGCAGCTCGAAAGAATAAAAAATAAAATAATGCTCCAAGCAACACAATAGGGAGAATGACAGTGAGTGCTATCGTTCCCCAATCGAAGCCAGCAGGTTTAACATCAATTTTTATCCCTTGCGATCCAATTATTACTCCTTCTGCTGCCAAGTAGGTACGCAACTCATAGGTACTACCTTCAAACGCTGTTTCAATTTTGATGTTGTTCTCTTTTAAACCTATGAGGTTATCACCGTCTTGCAGAATCGTGTCAATTTGCGTGGTGGTTTTGCTTATGAAGCCATCTAGATCTATTTTATATTCTTCCAAAAGCTTACCACCTTGTTCTAGTACGCTGCCATCAAATTCAGGCTTTAGCGTTACTGCATTGACATTTATACCTTTTTCTTTAAGAAGTGTACTCAGGTCATCAGTAGTTTCTACAAATGGCATCCAACATATAACTTCATCATCCTTAAAGCCAATGAGCTTATCCCCTTCTTGCCAATATGCAATAGTATCAATTTGGGGCTTAGCTCTTTCTATAAAATCAGGCAGGCTCACTGCCTCAGCCCGTTCACGGGGTGTGAGAACAATGACCAAAGCCACTATCACTACTAGAAGTAGTATATAAAAGATGCTACTATGCCACCATTTTGCGTGCATATCTTTATTCTCACTTCAATTATAGCAGATGTATTACAACCTGAAAAATTTTATCCCTAAATTTGCGGATGAAGCCGTAGTGCATTAGAATTCCAATACAGGATAGACAATTTTAAAAACATTCATACAAAACGAACTTGGCCACATGTTGACATAAGTGGTATAATAGAGCAAGGAGGTTGTGCCTTTCTGGAAGCAGAGGATATAGCACGCTTAGCTACCGAACTTGCTTCTGAGAAGCAAGCAGCGAATATAGCTTTGCTGGACGTTAGAGCGTTGTGCTCATTCGCCGATTATTTTGTCATTTGCACAGGAGAGACCAAGCGGCATATTGAAGCTATATGGCAAGATATCCGTGAAATATTGAAGAGTAAAGGAGTTATGCCTCACCATAATGAAGGAACTCCTGACTCAGGATGGATGCTTGTTGATTTTGGTTCTGTCATTGTTCATATATTTACGCCATTAGAACGTGATTATTATCAGCTAGAGAAATTATGGGACAAGGCGGTCCCGGTAGTTAGAATTCAATAGATCCATATATCCAACTCTCTGTCATAGTTAAAAACCTCCTCAGCCGAGAAGAATAAATCAATTTCCTTCGAAGCGTTGTCCAGTGAATCAGAGCCATGCACTAAGTTATGTCCAATATCAATGCCAAAGTCGCCTCTAATAGTGCCACTTTGAGCTTTGGCAGGGTCAGTTTCTCCCATGATTTGTCGTATTATGTGCACAGCATTTTCACCTTGAAAGATGAGTGCGATGACCGGACCAGAGGTGATGAAATTTAGCAAATCGTTAAAGAAAGCTTTTTCTTTATGAACAGCGTAATGTTGTTGGGCCAAAGTATTATCCATGTGTAACATCTTCATAGCTACGATCTTAAGCCCCTTTTTTTCCAGACGGGAGATGATTTCTCCAACCAACCCCCGTTGTATAGCATCAGGTTTAATAAGAACTAAACTTCTTTCCATGATTTTAATCTCCTTCTTTCCTAACTTGGCTCCTTTCTAGACTAATTTCCTAGAAGCTTTAAGCCCATTTTTCCATCTAATGATTCCGCTATAGCTTTATTGCTAAGTTATCGTTACCCCCCACGGAAATCTTATAATTCCTGTAGAATAGTTTAAATCCTCGTAAGCAGGCTGATTAAATCCACGCTTTCCAAGGAAGAAATTACTTTATCAGCCTCCTCAAGTTTCTGCCAAGGGTGTGTGTTAGTAATGGCGAGACATTTCATTCCGGCGGCTTTAGCTGCTTTGACTCCCAGTGGAGAATCTTCAATTGCCAGACAATCACTAGGTGACACTTTAAGTTTCTTAGCGGCAAAAAGATATATCTGGGGACTGGGTTTGCTTTCAGATACCTCTCGACCGAAAACAATACAATCAAAAATCCCCTCCATATTAAGCTCACTGATGACTAAGTCGATATTTTCCCTGGGCGCTGAAGAGACCAAGCCTAACTTGAAATTCCCCTTCTTTATGGTATTCAGCAGCAATACTGCCCCAGGAAATGGCTTGAGGTTTCCTGTTGCCTTCCGCCGAAAATTCTCTTCCTTTTCCTGTATCATGGATCTGACCTCTTCTTCTGAGAGTGTTCCTCCCATAACACGACGGATTATGAAGTCATTTCTGCTACCAAAGAGTGTAGCAAAATATTCTCTGCCGAGTTTTACTCCCCTTATAGCAAAAGTTTCCTGCCAGGCAGCACAATGAAAGGACTGAGAATCGGCAATGACTCCATCCATGTCCCATAAAATGGTCTTTTTAGACTGTTTCAAGACGTAAAATAAGCAATCCCCCTCGACTATGATCGTATTACCCTTAAGAGTAAGCATTGCTTTAGTTTCTACTAACCGTTTTGTCAGTTTAGTAACCCAGGCAGAAGCCTGGATTGGCTCGTTGATAGGTGCTGTGTGCTTAAATCTTATCTCGCTCTTGGCAGTAACACCAAACTCAATCCCATGACAAAGCATGGCGTAAGCAGATACTTCATCGAGGAGAGTATAAAGAATACCACCATGGATCACACCATCCCAGCCTTGGTGAAACTTTCCTGCAGTAAACTCAGCAGTGACTTTTTCACCATCGTGAATGGGTTTCAACTTTAGTCCGATAGGGTTCTCTTGGCTACAGGCAAAACAAAGTTTCGCTGTGCACTTAGTGTCTACTTTAGGAATTTCCATTTTCTGAATTTTTTTACTACATTCAGGACTACAGTGGGGGTATTTTAGCCTTGGGCTTTGTTATATGAGGAGGACGAAGATATAATGGTTGTAGGGTAACCGGGTCATCTTGTTCACCAATGCTCAATTTTCGCCAACCTAATAAGGCCAGAGAGCCAGCTCGAGATAGGTAATTACTTTGGGAAATTATAGCTCGCACGCTCAGGTTTTGCTGTATTTCGCTTACTATCTCAGCGGGGATTTCACCACAAAAAAGCGTTTTTTGCTTAATTCGACGGCACAAAGTTCTAACTGTGGTCAGATTTGCTGCCTCCAGACACTTCCATTCATTGTCTTTTTGCTGGTAAAGAGCGGTGACTATTTCCTCGCGACCAGCATTATGAATAGGTCGTAGGAACAAGCCTAAAAAGGCAAAAGGATAGGCATCAGCTTCTAACGTGTTTATACCTAACAAACGAATATTTAGGGCATAGGTCAGTCCTTTGGCAATGCTTATGCCTACTCGGAGGCCATTAAAGCTTCCTGGGCCTTTAGCTACAACGATTGCTTCAATAGCGCTTAGCTCCACCCTCTCTTGTTGTAATAAGTACACTAAGTTCGGTAACAGTTCTACTGTATGGTTTTGTATTGTTTGCCAGGTTAGCGAAGCTACTATCCTGCCTTGACTAGATAAAGCAATGCTCACGGTACTGGACGAAGTGTCTATAACTAATTCCATATCAGATACCTAAACACAAAATGACAAGGAAAAAGTTAAAAATCTTTACATTTGGAGTTGTCATTTTGATTTTTAACCTTTGATAATAAACTTCTGTATTGCTTAGTATTTTGCATTCAGCGCCACAATCCTTTCTCATGTTTGAGTTGTTCTATTAGTTCACAGTAGCGCTTGCCTTGAGGTTCCAGATCAATAGACCGCCATGTCTGGCAGGCATGAATATAATGCAGGGTTATAAGCAAATTGTCTCGGGGGACTATCTTTAACCCCTTCTCTGCCCATTCAATCACACAGACTCCATCGCCGTAAAAGTACTCCTCCAGCCCCAAGTCAGCAATTTCCTTGACATGATTCAGGCGATAGAAATCAATATGGTATAAAGGCAGTCTACCGTAGTATTCTCTCAGGACAACAAAAGTGGGACTGGATGCATATTCTTTTATATCCAATCCATGAGCAATGCCCTGGACAAGACACGTCTTACCCGTGCCCAACTCACCTACAAGAAGAAAAACATCAGCCTTTTGAGCTAGTTCCCCCAGATAGCTTCCTAGCAGTTGAGTTTGTTCAGAGCTATGCGAATTTAATTTCAGGGACTCCATTCTTGAAATGTTCCCACCCCCCCCTTTTATATGGGATAAAATTTCCCTTGCTGTCTGTTACAGCCACTCGTGTTGGTAACTTTTCTTCTGTTATCTCACCGATTACAGTCACAGGACAATTTACAGCTTGCTTAGTCCGGGCAACAGTGGCTTCATCAGCGGTAAACAGAAGTTCGTAATCCTCACCACCATATAAAGCCAGTTCCTGATAATTAAGGAAGTTTGCTGTAACTACAGGGTGCACGGGTATTTGTTCTATCTTTACCTTAGCATTGACTTTGCTCGATTCACATATATGGTCAAGGTCAGCAACAAGCCCATCACTTATGTCTATAGCAGTTCTAACTCCCTGTTCGACTAAGATTCGCCCTTCTCTTATTTTTGGCATAGGCTTCAAGTGAGCTTGCCTTAAGATCTTTATTTTTTTAGGATCTGAAATGGGCTTTCCTTTTAGCATCTCTAAACCGGCTGCCGACAACCCTAAATACCCTGTGACAGCTATTTGCTCACCAGGAGACGCTGTTGACCTCTTAAGTAGTACGTTGCCTTCAGAGCAGCCTATGATTGTCATAGTGATAACTACATTGGGAGCGGTAGCTACATTTCCTCCAACGATAGCCACTCCAAATTCTCTGGCCAGATGCACCATGCCGTTAGTAAATTTGGAGATGTCTTCCGCCTCCAATTCACCAGGTAATGCTAGAGAAAGCAAAGCGTACTTGGGAACCCCACCCATTGCAGCTATGTCACTTAAATTAACTGCCAGTGTTTTCCATCCCAGTTCTTCCCAGTGAATACCGTCCAAGTTAAAGTGTATATCCTGGACTAGAGTATCTGTAGTAGCTAACTGGATGTGATTGTCACTTTGCCAGGCAGCAGCATCATCGCCAATGCCCACTATAACTTTTTGCCACGGAGCCTGCCTAGAATTTTCATATCTAGCAATACTGCTGTGTATAAGGTTAATTAGTCCAAATTCTCCCAGTTCCGATATTTTCACCACTGGAATTATAACACTGGCTTTGCTTCACATTCTAGCTGGCGAAGATATAAGGTGGCTAAAACATATGCCTTGTTGCCATTTTATTCCCTGTGGTATAAAATCTAGGCATGCGTAACTATGAACTGGTAGCAATAATGAGCCCCGAACTTGATGAAGCGGGAGTAACTGAAATTATAGACAGAGTGGCTCAGTCCATTAATAGCCGTGGTGGTACCGTGGAGGAGATAGATAAATGGGGAAGAAGAAAGCTGGCTTACCCTATAAGAAAATTTATGGAAGCTGATTATGTTCTAGCTCGTTTTCAGTTAATGCCGCAATCAGTTAAGGAACTGGAAACTGAAATCAGTGCTTCGGAGGATATTTTACGATATATTGTGATAAAGTCGAGTAATTGATATGGCGAGCTTAAACAAAATAATGCTAATTGGCAACGTAGGCAGTGATCCTGAAATGAGGTACACGCCCAATGGAAAGGCGGTTACCTCTTTTCGCATGGCTACCAATTATCGTTATGTTGGCTCTGACGGAGAGCGGAGAGAAGAAACAGAGTGGTTTAGGATTAGTGTTTGGGGTAAACAAGCTGAAAGTTGTAATCAATTCTTATCCAAAGGAAAGCGAGTTTTTGTGGAAGGAAGATTACGCTCTCGCAGTTGGGAGGGACAGGATGGACAGATGCGTACTAGCCTTGAAATATCGGCAAACCGGGTAATTTTCCTCGACAGAGTTGCTCCGGTTTCTCTTCCCGAGGAAGGGGAGCTTGAGCCTGAAGATTTACCGTTTGACTAAAATCTAGATAAAGGAGAAAAAGAGTTGGCTAATAGCGGGAGAACAAGAGGAATAAGAGGAACAAGGGGAACAAGAGGAACAAGGGGAACAAGAGGAACGAGAGGCTTAATGAGCAAGCCAGCAGTTTGTCCTTTTTGCAAGGGAAGCATGAAAATCGACTATAAAGATGTTCCGATGTTATCTCGCTATATTTCTAGCCAGGGCAAGATTATATCACGACGGAGAAGCAGAGCTTGTGCTAAGCATCAAAGAGAATTAGCACAAGCTATAAAGAGAGCTCGTTATCTCGCTATATTACCTTATGCACCAACTCATATTTGGAAAACAGGAGGCGTAGGCCTATCACGGTCGATGGTTTAAAGGATGCCAAAGCGAACTTATCAACCGAAAAGAATTCCCCGGAAGCGCAGCCTGGGTTTCCGCGCTCGAATGGCCAGTAGGGGGGGAAGAAAAGTGCTTAGTGCAAGACGTCTTAAGGGGAGGTATAGGCTAACTCCAGTTTAACTCTATCCTGTGAAGGAACCTCATTCTTTAACTAACAGAGCACAATATATACTGGTTTATCAACATGGCAAAGTATGGGCAAACAGTTTGGTAGTGATGAAGGCGATGCCCAATGAGTTAAGTCTAAGCCGTTATGGGTTTTCTGTGACCAAAAAAGTGGGTAAAGCGGTGCAGCGTAATCACTTGAAGAGGTTACTCAGGGAGATAATGAGGCTGCAATCGCTAAAGTCGGGGTGGGATATCGTCCTCATTGCTCGACCTGCAGCAGTCAATGTTAATTATCACCAACTGGAGAGGGCAGTAACCAAGCTTTTAGTACGGGCACAGTTGTTGGAGGGCAATTAATGACTCAATTAGCTCTAGGGTTAATTAAATTATACCAGAACACAGTGTCTAGGGTTACCCCTCATGCTTGTCGCTTCCAACCCACATGCTCGCAGTATGCTCTTGACTCAATTAAAAAACACGGATTTATCCGAGGTAGCTGGTTGGCAACCAAGAGGCTAATTCGATGTAATCCCTTCTCCAAAGGGGGCTATGACCCGGTGCCCTAGTTATTTAGCAGAATGAAGACCGTAAAGATACTATTATTTGTTACAATTTCTCTTTTTGCCCTACTTCTGGTTTCCTGTACTGGTACAGCTAGGCCAACAGACGGATGGTCGGGAGCCACAATTCATGATAGCACTATTTATGTTGGCACAAGCGATGGAAGATTGATAGCGATAGATGCAGCGACTAAAAATCGAAAATGGGAGTACACTATCAACCCTCCTACTACTATATACGCCACTCCGATTGTGAGTGGGGATCTAGTTTACGTTGGCAGTTATAATGGCGAAATATATGCCTTAAGCATAGCCGATGGTGAGTCCATATGGGTCTACCCCCCAAAAGGTGAAGGTTATATAGGAGCTGTTGTGGGTAGCCCAGTTATAGCTAATGGAATTATCTATACTAGTAGCTCGGATGGCAAGGTTTATGCTTTAAATACAACTAATGGCAAACCTAAGTGCGAAACAGATCGTCCCTTAGCTGACAAGCTGTGGACGAGTCCCACTGTTATGGGTGATAACGTCTACGTAAGTACTTTCGATGGTCATATCTATACTTTATCGGCTGAAAAACTTAAGCTACTGGATTGGTCTTTTAAATCAGAAGCAGGCTTTGCTTCTTCACCGGTGATTTGTGAAGACACCGACACTATATTTTTAGGTTCGTTTGACCGACACCTCTATGCCGTAAAAATAGGCAGCAATATATCAGCATGGAGATTTCCTCCAGAGAGACCAGCCGGTAATTGGTTCTGGGCATCTCCTATAGTCAATGAAGGCATTGTTTATGCGGGCTGTCTCGACGGCAGACTCTATGCGATAGATGCTACAACAGGAGAAGAAATATGGTCATACCTGACCGAGGATGAGAACGGTAAACCTTCTCCCATAGTTTCCTCACCCGTCTTGATGGACGATTTGCTGATAGCGGTCAATGAATCAGGAACCGTAAATGTTTTTGACCTTGCTGGTGCGCTTGCCAATGAGGGTGTGCCGTTGTGGACTGCCTCGATTGGTGCTGATGTCAGGAGTTCTTTTTGTGCTCAAGAAGGTCTAGTTTACATTCGAGGTGAAGATAATCAGCTATATATTGTGGACATTGATAATAGGCAAGTAAGTCAGTCAATTTCTTTAACCGTTGAAGCATGATGGTCACGCATAATGACTTTCGTAGAAATTTGGCAATTAATCATAGCTAACCCAGTACTGAATGTGCTGGTTGCACTGAGCCAATTTTTGTTCGGCCAGTTTGGCTTAGCCATTATCGCCCTCACCATCATCGTTCGTTTAATCTCGTGGCCTCTTACCAGGCGACAGCTCAAGTCAAGTAAAGCCATGCAGGATATGCAGCCGAAGCTCCAAGAGTTGCAGAAGAAGTATGGTAAAAATAAGCCAAAACTACAGCAAGAAATGATGAAGCTTTACAAGGAAGCAGGAATAAACCCTCTGGGCTGCTTATGGCCCATGCTAATTCAGTTTCCTATCTGGATTGCTCTCTACCAAGCCATTATGAGCGCCCTGGCCACCACACCTGGTAACTTACTTAATCTAGCTCAGCGCCTTTACTCTTGGGAGATAGTGAATCAAGCGATTCCATTGAGCAGTCAATTCTTAGGGCTTGATTTGGGACAAACTGCTTTAGAAGCTGGCGGTCTCGGTCTTCTTTTAGCCATAATAGTCGGTGGCACAATGTGGGTACAACAGAAAATGACAGCGGCGCCATCCGTTGACCCCAGGCAAGAGTCCACACAAAGGATGATGACACTAATGATGCCCCTCATGTTTGGCTTCTTTACCTTGATGTTTCCCAGTGGCCTAGCTCTTTACTGGGCAGTTTCCAATATAATTGGCATTATAACTCAGTATTTCGTCACTGGCGGTTGGGGTTATTTAAAATTTCGCTCTCCATTTAGCCAGCGCTAGTGAAGAGAAAATGAACCAGCACACTATAAAGACAGCGGCAAATTGCTGAAGAGAGATTCAGTTATGGAAGAGTTTGAGATAACGGCTGCTACGGTAGAACAAGCCATAGAACAAGCGGAGACGCAGCTAGGGCTAAGCCGGGACCAATTTGAGGTAGAGGTTGTCAGAAGAGAGACGTCGGGAATTTTAGGAGTAGGAAGCAAGGAGGCTATAATCAGGGTGGTTTCGCCAGAAAGAGCTTACCCTGGACCTAACGAAAAGGATGTGCCCCAGGTGGTTGAAGAGATTTTGGATAGCTTGCTTGGGTTACTGGGCGTAACAGGCGAAGTTGAAGTGCTGTCTGATGATATACCACTATCTTTGAATGTCCGGGGTGATGATTTGGGTATACTGATTGGTCGGCGAGGTCAAACCCTGGCTTCCCTGGAGTATATTACCAAACTTATAGTAGCCAGACGACTAAATGCTTGGCTACCGTTAAGACTTGATGTTGCCGGATATAAAAAGCGCCGTCGTGAATCCTTACAAAGATTGGCCTTATATCTAGCCGAGCAAGTGAAAGCAAAACGCCGTGGTATCACTATGGAACCAATGCCAGCGGCAGAACGACGCATTGTTCATTTAACCTTGGCTACTGATCCCGACGTAACAACTCATAGTATAGGTGAGGGTGAAAATAGAAAAGTGATTGTTTTATTGAGACAAGGTTAGCTATGTTTCAGAAAGTAAATACGAGGGTCAACTTTCTGCAACTCGAAAAAGATGTCCTCTGCTTCTGGAAAGAACAGGACATTTTTAATAAAAGCATCGAGAGTAGAAACGGAGGACCACATTATGCTTTTTATGAAGGTCCACCCACAACTAACGGCAGCCCGGGAGTTCACCACGTCCTTTCTCGCTTATATAAGGATGTTGTTTGCCGGTATAAGACGATGAAGGGTTATCATGTGCCCCGAAAGGGGGGATGGGATACACACGGCCTGCCTGTAGAATTGGAGGTGGAAAACTCTCTTCACCTTACCAGTAAGTCTCAAATTGAGGAATATGGAGTAGCTCGATTCAATAACCACTGTCGCCAAAGTGCTTTCAAATATATTAAGGAATGGGAAGCTATGACCGAACGCCTTGGCTGCTGGTTGGATATGGAACATCCCTACATAACCCTAGACAATAACTATATAGAATCATGCTGGTGGATAATGAAAGAACTATGGAACAAAGGCTTGGTTTATCAAGGTTATAAAGTGGCGCCGCATTGTCCTAGATGTGGCACCTCTCTTAGCTCTCACGAGGTAGCTTTAGGCTATAAGGATGCTGAGGATCCATCGGTTTACATAAAGTTTAGAATCGTGCCCAGTTCCCTTGAAGGAAGAGCAAAGCTCCACTCTTTTCTCTCTCCTTCTTGCATATTAAGCAAGCCGGCATTTTTCCTGGCCTGGACGACGACACCTTGGACGCTACCAGGTAATACAGCTCTGGCAGTTGCCCCTCGTGCTGAGTATAGTGTGATGGAAGGTGACCAGGATTATCTTATTCTAGCCAGGATGCTTGTAAATAGAGTTGAGTTGGAGGGATACAAAGAGTCAGGAATAGTCATGGGCGAGGATCTTTTGCATCTTGAATATGAGCCTTTATTTAATCCTCACACTTTTGCTGTGACTCGTCTAAACCTACCAACACTGCGTGTGGAGGAGACAAGAGATAAGTTGATTTACCCTGTCATAGGCGCTGATTTCGTCTCCTTGGATGAAGGCACCGGTGTAGTTCATATTGCTCCTGCCTTTGGAGAGATTGACTTTGATATTGGGATGAATAGTGGACTTGATTTCGTTCAACCTGTAGATTTAGAGGGTATAGTCAACGGAGATTACCCCTTTGCTGGCAAATTTGTTAAAGATGCTGACTCCTTTATCTTGGATGACCTTAAATCACGTGATTTCCTCTATCGCAGCGAAAAAATTATCCATACCTACCCTTTTTGCTGGAGGTGTGAAACACCTCTGCTCTACTACGCAAAACCGTCTTGGTACATCAGGACCACGGCAGTGAAAGAAGCACTTATCTCAGGCAATACTAAAATAAACTGGTATCCTGACTATATTAAGCATGGTCGTTTTGGCGATTGGCTGGAGAACAACGTTGATTGGGCTTTTTCCCGGGAGAGGTATTGGGGGACTCCTCTCAATATTTGGCGCTGTTGTTCCTGTGGCAATTATAAATGTATCGGCAGTGTGGATGAATTAAGGGCGCAGTCAAATCTCAACGGCTTAACCATGCCCCTGGATTTACATCGCCCTGATATGGATAAAATTACCTTCGCCTGTCCTACATGTGGAGGAAGGATGCAACGCGTTCCCGAGGTAATTGATTGCTGGTTTGACTCTGGAGCTATGCCTTTAGGCCAGTGGCATTTTCCCTTCGAAAACGAAGATAGGTTTAAGCAGAATTTCCCCGCTGATTTTATTTGCGAAGCAGTGGACCAGACCCGAGGCTGGTTTTATAGTTTACATGCCATATCTATTCTACTTTTCGATAATCCTTGCTTCAAGAATGTTATCTGCTTGGGACACGTTGTCGATGCCCAAGGGGAGAAAATGAGCAAGTCCAAGGGGAATGTAATTAATCCTTGGGCTGTGATTAATAATCATGGTGCCGATGCTTTAAGGTGGTATATGCTGGTTTCTACTCCAGGAGAAGACAACCATCGTTTCTCCGAAAAGATGCTTGAAGAGTCTGTACGTAAATTTCTCCTTACTTTATGGAATACATACTCCTTTTTTACCCTTTATGCCAATATCGACTGCTTTGCTCCTCAGCCTTTGACAGCTGACAGCGAGCAATCCAAATCATTCAAGCAACTAGATAACTGGATCATTTCCGAGCTTAATCGTCTTGTAAGCGAGGTTTCCAAATTGGTGGATAGCTATAATCCCACCGCTGCAACACGGAGGATTGAAGAATTTGTAGATAAGCTCTCTAACTGGTATGTGAGAAGAAACCGTCGGCGGTTCTGGAAAAGCGAGAACGATGCTGACAAACTAGCTGCATACACCACTCTTTATCAATGCCTGGCAACTTTAACTCAGTTGCTGGCTCCCTTTGTGCCATTTGTTGCTGAAGAACTTTACCAGAATTTGTTTCGCTCTGTTAATCTTGACGCAAGAGAAAGCGTTCATCTGGCCGATTTTCCCATAGCAGATGAAGCTAAAATCAACGACAAGCTTAATAGGGATGTTGAGCTAGCCATGAAAATATCCAGCTTGGGCAGGGCAGCACGAGCTAAGGCGGGGATTAAAGTGCGTCAGCCTCTGGGTAAAGTTGTGATCGGTGTCGAGACCAAAGAGGAGGAAAAAGCTTTGGTTAACTTAGCTAATGAGGTACTGGAAGAGATAAACGTTAAGCAGCTCGTCGTATTGAGCGGAGCAAAGGAACGAGAGGAATCTCGACATCATCGAGACATGCCGGATTATAGCGTAGCCAACGATGCCAGACATTGGGTGGCCATAAGCACAGAATTGTCCTCTGAACTGATTGCCGAGGGTATAAGTAGAGAACTTGTGCGCCATCTTCAGAATATGCGTCGCAATGCCAAACTTGATATCGCAGATCACATCGTCACCTATTATCAGACAAGGGAACCACTCATCAATCAAGTTATAAATGCTTTTGCCGACTATATTAAACAGGAGACCTTATCTCAGGAGCTTATTGATGGTTTGCCTCCTGATGGAGCCTATGACGAGAAACATCGTATATCGCATAGCGAGGTCTCTATAGCAATCAAGAAGGCAAATCCTAATTTTAAACGCTAAGCAAATTTCTTTAAAAAGCAACAGGCGAAATGAAAGTGAAAATGACAGACCAAATGTAATAATTTTTACATTTTAATTTTTATTACCTTTGATTTTTTTAAAATTTCTGTACTGCTTACTATTTTGCATTTAATGCCCAGGGTTTCTTTCAATAAAAAGTTATTCCTAAGAAGTCGAGCGTTCTACCAGTCGAGCTGATGTTGTTCTAGTATCTTCCCCCCTAACAAAGACTATTTCTACTTCCTCGCCAATTCCGGTATTTCGAATAGCTTGGACAAGGCTGGCAATATTACTTATTTCGTGATCATTAAAGCGATTGATAACATCGCCCACCCTTAATCCAGCAGCTTCTGCCGGACTACCAGCCACTACTGTTTCAATAAGTGCTCCTCTATCCACAGAGAGGTCTCTTGCTGCAGCTATCAAGGAATTAACGGTACGTACTCCCACTCCCAGCCAGGGATAGGTCACGTGACCATGACGAATTAGGTCTTCGATGACAGGTTTAGCCTCGTTACTGCTTATGGCAAAACCCATGCCCTCCACTTCAGATGCAACTATCTTAACACTAGTGATACCGATCACCTCGCCAGACATATTCACCAGTGGGCCGCCACTGTTGCCGGGATTGATGGCTGTCGTGGTTTGAATCAAGCCGTAAAGGGTATTTCCGCCAACATCCACAGAGGTATTTAAGCGGCTGACTATGCCCTGAGTCACTATTATTCCTTCTCCAAGAGCGTTGCCGATAGCTAGCACCCACTCACCAAGATATAGCGAACCTGAGTCGCCCCAACTGGCATGAGGCAAATTTTCGGCATTTATCTTTATCACAGCGAGATCAGATAAAGGGTCAGTGCCTACTATATCCGCGGAGTAACTTCTGCCATTGACTAACTCCAAATAGATGCTCTGGGCATCTTCAACTACATGGTTGTTGGTGACAATATACCCCTCACCATCAATAAGTATCCCGGACCCACTAACATATTCTGTATACTCACGACCAAAGAAATCAGATGCGACAAACTCGGTGGTTATGGAAACAACCGCGGGCATTACCTCAGCAACCACTGGGCGAAAATCAGGCAAAGAAGTAGTTTGTTCGCTCTCCTGAGGGAATGTCCAATCAGGATCACTATACGGGACTGTGCTATTAGACTGGGGTGGGCTATATACCGGGGGAGGGGATAGTACCCAAATACCTACACTCAACGCTACAGTTACCAGTACTACAGCCGCCAGGATATATTTGCTCTTGCTAGACATTTTCCACTATATTTATTATATCACTGTTATCTGTTTCAGCAAGAAATTGGCACCCAGAGTCAGGGCACAGCATGTCAAATAAGTTAGGCACCTAACCAAATAGGAGATTTTTAAAGCAAATAATATATAACCACTTGCAGTAGCTGCTCGTGTGGATCGGCACAGCAAGGCACAGAAACCCTTTGACGGCGCTATAATATATGGGCTAGAAATTGGTAAAGGCAAAGCGTTACAGAGAAGGAGGTTTACAATGATAGCCGATGTAGTTCTATATAATGGCAAGGTTGTTACATTAGATAAACGCGAATCATTAGCAGAGGCTGTGGCTGTAAAGTTTGGAAAGTTGCTAGCAGTAGATTCAAATGAAGAGGTTACGCCGCTGATTGGGGCTGAAACTAAAGCTATAGATTTAAAGGGAAGGACTGTTATACCTGGATTTATCGAGTCACATTGCCATATGTCATCTGGTGAGGGCCTACAACGAGCATTGGGAATTATTGATGGTAGCTATGAAGCGGGAGTCAGGTCCCTAACTGATATTCTGGCTAAGATTGCTGAACAGGCAAAGAACAAGCCAAAAGGGGAATGGATAAACGTTCACAAAGAGGATGAATCTAAACTCGCTGAGAATCGTCATCCAAACAGATGGGATCTAGACAAAGTGACTCCAGATCATCCTGTCATGGTAACCACCGTTGGTGGGCACTTTGCCATCGTAAATAGCAAAGCTTTCGAGATGGCGGGGGTGACAAATGAGTCACCAGACCCTATAGGAGGAAGATTTGAGAAAGACCATATAACTGGAGCTTTGACAGGTTGGATACATGAGAGCGCCATAGACACTTTGCAGCCTGTAGAAGGTGGACGGGAACACAATCTGGCGGAAGCTATGGAAGGCATAAGGTGGATGGCTGGACAATATGTTGCCGCCGGCCTAGTTTATGCCTACGACGTGATTACAAAGGGAATCATAACAAGAGCCTACCAAGAGCTTCTGAGTTGAGGTCAACTTCCACTGAGAATAGCCTTAGAAGTCTACCATGAGTTGATGCCTCACCTCGTGCAACTAGGAATTATTCAAGGATTCGGGAACGCAATGGTGAAGATAGGTGGTATAAAAATCTTTGCTGACGGCGCTATATCAGCTCGAACAGCGGCCGTGGCTGAGCCCTATCTCGATAGACCAGACTACCGAGGGGAGTTAGCCATCAACAGAGAGGAGCTACATCGAATCATCATGGAAGGTTATCCCAGAGGCCATCGCTTCTGTGTTCACGCTAATGGCGAAACAGCAATAAACATGGTTTTGGATACTATAGGAAAGGCACAAGAGAAATATCCTCGTCGGGATCCCAGGAATAGAATTATCCACTGCACCGTTGTAACGCCGGAGGTAATCGCAAGAATCAAGCTACTCGGTGTTCTCCCGACCATATTTGGCCCATATGCTTACTATCACGGGGATAAGATATTGCCTGCTTTTGGTGCTGAGAGACTGGAACGAATGTTCGCCGCGAGGAGTTTTATTGATGCAGGTATTAAGGTCGCAGCTCACTCCGACCATCCGGCGTCGCCATACCCGCCTCTGATGGGTATTCATTCCTTGGTAAATAGAAAGTCGGCAAATGGTCAACCAATAGGTGCGAGCCAGAAAATCTCGGTGATGGAGGCGCTTAAACTCTACACTATAAACGCTGCTTACCATACTTTCGAGGAAGATATCCTGGGATCTATTGAGATTGGAAAGTTGGCTGACATGGTGGTTTTAGGAAAGGATATCTTAACGGTGCCGCCGGAAACTATTATAGATATTCCTATAGATATGACGATAGTAGATGGCAGAATCGTATATCAAAGAAAAGCCTAGACTTTGTCAATCTGGGGATGCCACGCACAAACACAACTAAAATGCCCAAATCCGAACAGAGAATCAAAGTTAAACAACCTACAAAATCGTTAACCGATATACTCTATCAACTCGCGGCTGTGACTTGGGTGGCGCAGCTTTGCCAACGCTTCTTTTTCAAGCTGCCGTATACGTTCCTTGGTGAGACCCAACTCTGCGCCCACCTCTTCTAGTGTCCGGCTGTATTCATTTCCCAATCCAAACCTCAACTCAATGATGCGGCGTTCTCGGGGGGTTAATGAATCTAGAGTTTTGCTCAATTTCTCCTTAAGTAAGCTTGCAGTGGCCTCCTCCTCAGGCTGAAGAATCGCCCGATCTGCGATGAAATCACCAAGTTGGCTTCCCTCGTCCCCTACAGGTGTCTCAAAGGAAACAGGTCGACGAGAATTCAGCTTGAGCAGCGATTCTATTTTTTTTGGCGGGAATCCCGTCTCAGAAGCTAGTTCTTGCTCGGTCGGAGGTCGGCAGAGTTCCTGAGATAAGCTATTCTTTGCCTTGACTAGTTTCGTCAGAGCATCAACCACATGGCCTGGCAGGCGCACGATTCGTGATTGGTCATTAACTGCCCTGTTGATTGCCTGCCAAATCCAGGGAATAGCATAGGTACTGAATTTATAACCTCTACGATGGTCGAATTTCTGCACTGCCTGCATTAACCCGATATTGCCCTCCTGGATGATATCAGGTAGAGGCACACCCCAACTAATATATCGCTTGGCCATACCTACCACCAGACGCAAATTCGCTTGAATCATGTGTTCGGCTGCTTGGTGTGCCTTTTCTCTTATTTGCTGAAAATGCTTGACAATTTCCGCATGATGCTCTTCCAGTTTGTCATGGAATTCCGACGACTGCAGCACTTCCCCAAATTCGACCGAGGAACTTTTCTGGCTTGCCTCTTCTATAATATGCCAAGGTATCAATCGACTGTCCAGAGACAATTGAATTAGGGCTTGCTCCGTCTTAGATTGGCTTTCCTCAATGATTTTACCTATATCGCAGGATAAATTCTGATCGATAGTACCATCAATGGCACGACGCAAGTCTGTATGCAATACCTTCTCTGCTATACTCCCATGAGAAGGAAGTTCCAGATACTGATAAAGGGCTTCAAAGAGCAAATGTGCCCGACTCAAGCGCTCCACTAATGCTAGCAATAAATGGATTGCCGCTGGCTTGCCGCCATTTTCGGCGAGCAGGTCTTTCTCAAGGCGGGAAAGATGCTTGCCCTCCTCTATTTGGCTGCCCAGTAATCTTTCCTCTCCGCCATTGAGCAAGGGAATTTGCCCCAATTCATCGAGATATAAACTCAACAATTCCTCACCGAGTCCAAATCCCCTATTTGAAGTAGTAACTTTACCCTCAGAAATCTCATCCACCTGATCAATCTCCCTAATAGCCAAATCTAATTCCCCGTCCCGGGACAAGACTTGTTCTCTATTTTTAACGTTTTCTAAAACCGCTATCATCTTAAGCCCCCTTTGTATTCTTTATTCGGCCGACTGTACCTTTCAAACATGATAATTATATGTACTGGTGCACTCCTTGTATGCGACTTTTATCTCATACAGACACAGCAACGGGGCAGGTACATATGAAATACTAGAAGATTAGCCATGAAAGAGGGGGAGAAGTATTGTATGAAAGTTGTTGGTTGGTCTCTAGGGTTCCTGGGCAATTATCTCAAATGGGCAACTTATAGCCCCAGTGAGACAAACGAGTTCACAATCTGTACACCAGTCGCACTCCACTGTTTCGATAATGGTAATAATATTGTTGACTATCGCCAGGGCATTGGAGTGGCACACACCAACGCATAATCCACACCCATCACACTTCGTGGGATCTAGAACAGGCATCTCAACCACTGATTTCGGTCTCCATTTTCGTTATTTTAAAAGCAAAGCTTGCTATCTGTCTGTGATATTTGTCTCAAGAAGACACCTCCATTATCTTTTGGAGAGCTTCTTTATCCGTAATGATTATGCGATGGCGGTCCAACTTTATCGCTCCTTCCTCCTCTAATGTCTTTAGCGACCTGCCCACTACCTCTCGAGCAGTACCTGCCATAGCTGCCATTTCTTGCTGTGTAAGCCGCGGTCCAGGACCATTTTCCCCTCCGATGTGCTCGAAGAGTATCTTGGCTACCCTGCTGATGACATGCTTGAAAGACAAATCCTCAACCAGCGATACAAGATGGCGCACTCGCCTTGCCAGTACCTTAATTACATTCAATGCTATTTGTGGATTATTCCCGAGTATAGCTTCTATATCACTCTTCTTTATCCCATAAAGAAGAACGGGGCTCATAGCTCGAGCACTTACGGGATTCGGGCCACCATCAAAGATAGGGACATCACTGAAGGACTCCCCAGGGCGCACAATGCTCAAGGTCTGCTCCTTTCCTTCGGCTGAGGTCTTGAACACTTTTACCACGCCCGAAGCAACAAAATACAGGTTTGCAGCCGATTCACCTTCAAGCAAGACTATTTCTGCTCTGTCAGCAGTTTTTTCAAAGATGAGCTTCCTGATCGATTCAAGCTCAGCAGGAGCAAGATCCGAAAAGTATACAATGCTGTTTAAAAACTTCAACTGAACAGTCATATCTCATATCCCCATTAGGTAGTAAAATCTGCTTTAGTATAACACCTGAGTGACTTCTATGTTCTCACCGTCTACCATAATATGATACTACAGCAGACCTTTTTTAACCTAGAATCACATAGTGCCATCAGCATCGAGAACCAGATCATTAAATGTCGCCGCCGCTCCTATGACCTTGGCTTCCGGTATTAATTCTCCCCTATAGATATAGATATGAAGCAACTGGTTACTTTGTTCACAGACCAATTGGTGGCGTCTTCATAGCCTTCGTAAGCACTCTTGTTCAGCCTTTACCAATTTATCACCATCCTATTGTTTGCAGCCAGGATAACCTGTAACATATCCAATAACAGAACTGTACATTGACTTGTTTGGTAACCCACCTGCACACGTCACCCCTTTTACAGGTATTATCCAATTAGGTATAGCCCTGCTCCATGTATGATATCGCTTGAGTCACGGTAGAACAAGGCGAATCTTCGCCCAGCACTGTTCACAGTGGACAAGTAACCTATTCTTCTCTACATAGGGCTATCCGATTGATAGCCTACCAGTCGTCTTCCCAATTCTTCAGCTTCCCTCATCAATGCCCCATCGCTCTCAATCTCACCAGCCCTCATCGCACTGCCGTACACCATACCAACTAGCTTCGATCTTGTGTATCTGAAGGCATCTTGGAATGTTCGTAGCGCATTCACACAACCGGATTTGACCGGATCAACATCACCGTAGCTCATAGCGATGGCGACTAGTTTGCCAACAAAAGGATTCTCTGCATAAGCAGGGAGTGCATAGCATCGATCCATGAATATCTTTGTCTGAGCGGACATTGTAAACCAATAAACTGGACTGGCTATAATCCAAGCATCTGCTCCTATCAACTTTGGATAAATCTCCTGCATGTCGTCTTTGATCGCGCAGCCTTGGCTGTCATGTTGTTGGCAAGTGTCACAACCTCTGCAGGGGCTGATTTCTAAGTCTTGAAGAAAAAGATTTTCCACTTTCGCGCCAGCGGATTCTGCCCCTCGTGAAATTCGGGCTGCCAGGGTGGCACTATTTCCCATTCTCCTCGGACTGCCTAGAATAATCAGTACCTGCTTGGTCTCTGCTTTATCCCTCAATGTGCTTACCTCCTGAATGATATTCAGACCTTGTAGTATTCAAAATCTCTTTTTTCAATTTCAAAATCTAACCTAACAACACCAAAAGCCTCTTTCCAGCTAGAGCTCTGCTGCCAAAATGATACCATAGGGAGGAGAGTAATCTCCAATAAACTGGCTCTTTGTTATGTGTGGGTCCTTTGAAAAAGATACAGTTGTCAATTTTCCATTTGGAGCACAATTTAGCTTCTAGCCTGAGGATTTACGAATTATAGTAATCTCACCATATAATTTAGGTCTCCTGTCACATAGGAAGTGCAGTTCGAACTCGTCCGCTTTTAATACTATACCAGTATTAGCAGCAATGCTCGTTTTAGATAGTATACTGTCACAATTATTCCTGTTTTGTACTACCCTGAGATCCAGCAGGACAAGCAATCTACTTACTAAAGTACAGTTACTAATTGGTGATTGACAGGAGAGTGAACTGTTCCTAGACTATACTCAGTTATTATTAAGGAGTGTTGAATATGACTATAGGTATAAAAGGAACCATGCGTAAAACAACATGGAACAGCAAGGCACTTCATCTACTAGGTGCTGTAGCGCTGATACTGAGCGTCAGTCTCGAGATGACCGTGCCTGCGCTGGCATCACCGATAGTGGCTTCAGTGACAGAAACGACATTTAGCACCGATATAACAGACCACTATGTGCATATGCCACCAACTGTTGACGAGGGCAACTTGCTGATTGTCCTGTTGGTAAATGACAGGAATGGAACCGTAACTACTCCTAATGGATGGAGTCTTCTGGCATCAGGTACTAATGGGGTGCACGTCCAGTTATCTGTCTACTGCAAGATAGCCGACGGTAAAGGAGGTGGCACGACAGTGAATTTTGTAACCTCTGCAGCAGAAGAAGCCGCGGCACAGGTCTACAGGATTACAAACTGGCATGGCTCAACCCTGCCAGAGATTTCAACAGCTGCGGCTGGCACAGATATGTTTCCGGACGCTGTCTCTCTAAATCCGGCAGGATGGGATGTGGCAAACACCCTATGGTTGGCAGTGGCAGGACAGGATCGCGGAGATCAATCAGGACATGTTGCTTACCCAACCAGTTATACATATGGCAGAAACACGCTGTCTTCCGACGGAACCGGCAGTTGTCGCATATACTCAGCTCATACGTTGTTTTCTGCTGCATCAGAAGACCCAGGCCCTTTCACCATTCCAGCATCCGAACAATGAGTTGCCTTTACCGTAGCAATCAGACCAGCACCACGTAACCTGACCATCTTAAGCACAGCAGGAGGATCGGTAACCACGCCGGGTGAAGAAGTGTTTACATATGATGAGGGGACGATAGTCGAATTGGTGGTTCAGGCTGAAGAAGGTTGGCAGTTTGTCAAGTGGACTGGCGATGTAGGTACCATAGCGGACGTTCAGGCCGCCGCGACCACCATCCGGATGAACGACCACTATTCTATCATAACAAACTTCCAGGAGATGTCACCCGTTCAGTACAACCTCACCATCTCCAGAACTGAAGGAGGTTCGGTCATCGAACCCGGTGAAGGACTGTTTACTTATGACCAGGGATCAGTAGTCGATCTAATCGCCGAGTCTGATAAGGACTGGCGCTTCACGGAGTGGACTGGCGATGTGGGTATCATGGCGGATGCCCATGCCGCCGCTACCACCATCTGGATTAACGACCACTATTCCATCACGGCAAACTTTGAAGAAGCCTCGACCCCCACAGTATACCCGACAATTACCACGCAAGCTGCCACTGGCATCAGCCCCACCACAGCCACACTCAATATGCAATACTCAGTGGGCAATTATACCTCGATACAAGTACGCTTTGCCCATAAAAAATCCACACACTTAGATTGGTTCTACACTGACTGGGTAACTAAAACAGCAGATGGCACCCATGCTACATTACTCACTGAGCTCGACTCCAACACCGAATACGAGTTCACAGCCCAGCTGAAATATAATGACATTTTGGAAGGTTCTACACTTCAATTCATAACAAACGCACTGTCAAAACCACTCTCAGGGGGTGGATGTTTTATTGCCACTGCGGCTTATGGAACCCCGACTGCTGAACAGATTGATGTGCTGCGAGACTTCCGGGATATCGTGTTGCTGAAAAGCGCTGCTGGCTCTCAATTAGTTACCCTATACTACCATCTTAGTCCCCCTGTCGCGGACTTCATATCTGGTAATATCTCCTTGAGGACTCTGATCAGAGAACTCGTGGTTGATCCGATTGTTTGGGTTGTTGCAGATACCAAGGGCATATGGCAGAACTAGTTAGTATAGGCTGGCCTTGTGAGAGGAAGTTTACCCGCTTGTATAATTTCTAAGATGCCAATTCCAACGTAGCATTCATAGCTAACATGCCAGCTACTGCTGTGTAACATATTGCACTAGCCGCGCCCAGAGATAAATTTCAGCAGACATTGCAATATCCATATAGGTATAGGCCAAACCCCACAAGCATGGGAATAGATAAACAAACAAAATTCCGCGATCAACAATTTATGTATTGAAAAAAAACCAAATATCGCTTAAAATAGCTTGGGGTTCGGGTATGAAGCAGCGCCTTTCGATCCTTTTAAACTGTCTGGCTATGCTTGGTTTACTCCTCATTTCTGGCCTAGGCTGCGTCACATTGGAACAGAGTCCTCCTACCGGCCATGCCTGGCCAGCTACGGAATCTGAATCTGAATCCAAGTCCTACATCACACCCGAAGCTCCGTCGGTTGTGGAATGTCTACAGAATATCATTGGTGAATCCTCTCACGAACCTACTGAAGAAGGTTTTGATGCTATTCGTGATTGGGTGGCTCATAACATAGAATACGAACCTGATGAAGATCGATCTGGGCAGAAAGACTACTGGGAGACTCCAGAAGAGATCCTGAATAATTCCCGCATTGGAGATTGCGAGGAATTTTCTATTCTCCTGTGCACTCTCCTTAGAGCCTATAGCATCAATGCGGAGCAGGTATACGTCGTCATCGGTGTTGATGGCAATGAAGGTGCTCATGCCTTTCTGATGGAGAATTGGTATCAGGATGGAGAATGGCGGGCAATAGAGGCTCAAGCCCCTGCTAACACTCATCACGTTTTTTCTATGTTCCCCCTCTTAGATTCCGGATTAGACAGATATGAAATTATTGTAGCTTTCAACGATCTCTATTACCATAATGAATCTTTTCCCTGGGATGAAGATGAGGCAAACTCCGGAATACTGGCAGAAATAGCAACTGAAATGAATAATATTGTGTGGCTCCTGTCACAATCCCTGGATTATTTGTCTAAGCTCCTGTTCAATTAGAGCCAGCCGAATGTATCCTGCATTAATAACAATGCCTCGATTTTGGGAACTTATCCAGCTTTCTCCGCAATGTTATTAGATTAACCACATCTTCCTTGTTATATTCCAGCAACAAGTCCAGCGCCTTGCTGTCACGGCCAATCTGATATCTCCACCACAGTGCTACCGCCTCCGCTCCATCAATACCTCGTAGCCGGCGAGGAATATTTAATTGCCGCTCTACCGCCTTAAAACCACCATACAGATTATTCTTCCAGCAATCATGCATCAGGTCACGGTGATGAAAATGCTCCCCCAGATTTACCCCCAGACGGAAATTGATAAAAGGAAGGTCGAAGCGGCTGCCGTTGTACGTATAGATTGTATCCACACAACGTAAAGTCCTGAGCAGGTTAGCTCTGGTAACATCACTGCCAACAAGTTGGATTAGTCTATTTTCCGTACCATTAGCTAAGCAGATGCCAATAACGGTTATTTCATCATAAAAAGAGCACAAGCCTGTAGTCTCAATATCAAGGTAAGCATCAAGTAGTATTTGCACCCCGCTGCCTGCCTTTCCGATACCCCTATTTTGGTATATAATAGCACATGTTTGGGGAAATGGCTTCATTTTAATTTGCGAGCGAACAGTATGTAGCTAAACAATTACCGAAGGAGAGCGAATACCGGAGATTACACGGTGAAGCATAATGAACAGGAATGCAACCGTACCTATAAGCCATACAGCAGAAAAGGAGTTTTTTGCGAACGCCTGAGATATTATTGGCAATCAGGTGAATTACGAGCCTGCGCTTTCCCCGAGGACGTGGAGAAAACTTATGACCGCTCTATCAAAAAGTTTATCGAGACCTATTAAAAAAGAGGACGATGGTAAATAGCAGTTCAAACTAGACAGATAGGTCGCTAGATAGTTTGCTATAGTTTTTCTGATATGACAAGGATAGACAACCGAGCTGACAGTGAACTTCGCCCTGTACGCGTAATTTTAGGGTACCATAGCTTCGCCGAGGGTTCAGCTTTAATTGAACTGGGGAAAACGAGAGTGCTGTGTTCTGTAAGCATGGAAGAAAGAGTGCCTCTCTTCCTAAAAGGCAGTGGCCATGGCTGGGTTACTGCGGAATATGCTATGTTACCCCGCTCCACAGTTAGTCGTACACCACGCAATAAAGCAGAAGGAAGAAGCCACGAAATCCAACGCCTGATCGGTCGCAGTTTAAGGGCAGCGATGAATCTGGCGATACTGGGCGAAAGGACATTTGTAGTAGATTGCGACGTATTGCAAGCAGATGGCGGCACTAGAACAGCAGCTATTACAGGTGGATATATTGCGCTTTATCACGCTTTCCATGACTTAAGAAAACAGGGTGTTCTGCCATTAATGCCATTAACTAAAATGATAGCAGCCACCAGCGTAGGCATTGTGAGCGGCAATATACTACTCGACCTTTGCTACGAGGAGGATTACAAAGCTGAAGTCGATTTCAATGTGGTCATGACAGATAAAAACGAGTTCGTGGAAATTCAGGGAACTGCCGAGGGTAAACCTTTCTCTAAAGAAACTGCTGATGCCTTGCTTGCTTTAGCCCGGCAAGGGATAGATAAATTGTTCAAAATTCAAAAGGAAACTTTGAGAACTCTGCCTTAAATTTACACGCAGATTTTTGCCGGCGCTTTGAGTTGTTGTGATCTGGTTTATGTTTAAGCAGGCAATTGCTCAGCGTTAGATTTCATTCTAAATTTGCATAATACATGAAATGTTTTATACTTTAGTTACACCGCGACTTATATAAGACTTATAAGAAGATGACCCAGCTAGAGCTAGCACGAAAGGGAATTGTCTCACCTCAGATGAAGCAGGTGGCTGAAAAGGAAGGGGTGGATTCCTATTTTATCGTTCAAGGCTTGGCTGAAGGTAAAATCATAATTCCAGCCAACGTCAATCACACAAATATAATCCCCTGCGGTATAGGTGAAGGACTAAAGACCAAGGTCAATGCTAACATAGGCACATCATCGGATTTTTGTGATTTGAACACGGAACTAAGAAAATTGCAGACTGCGATTAACTCTGGTGCCGATACTGTGATGGACCTGAGCACTGGAGGCGATATTTCATCTATCAGGAGAGCTATCATTCGCACTAGCACTGTGCCGATGGGCACTGTGCCCATTTATCAGGCTGGTATCGAAGCTATTGAGAATCGCGGAGCCATCGTGAACATGAGTGTTGATGACATCTTCACCATAATACGAGAACATGCTAAGGACGGCATCGATTTTATGACTGTCCATTGCGGAGTGACCCAAGCATCTGTTGCCAGACTGAAAAAGCAGGGTAGGATAACTGATATAGTGTCCCGAGGAGGAGCTTTTCTCATCGGTTGGATGCTCCACAACGATGCGGAAAATCCTTTGTATCAGTTCTATGACCGCTTACTGGACTTGGCTCTGGAACACGATTTCACTTTAAGTTTGGGTGATGGTTTGCGTCCGGGATGCTTAGCCGATTCCACCGATAGGGCTCAAGTCGAAGAGTTAATCATCCTTGGTGAATTAGTAGAACAAGCCAGGGAAGCTGGCGTTCAAGTTATGGTAGAAGGCCCCGGCCATATGCCGTTGGACCAAATCGTTACCAATGTTCAGTTGGAAAAAAGCCTCTGCCAGGGGGCGCCTTTCTACGTTCTTGGTCCCCTGGTAACCGACATAAGCGCTGGTTACGATCACATAACTGCTGCTATTGGTGGAGCGATCGCTGCTGCCGCTGGCGCAGACTTTTTATGCTATGTTACTCCCACTGAACATCTTGCCCTTCCCAATGTAGAGGATGTCAAAGAGGGAGTAATTGCTTCCCGTATAGCTGCTCATGCTGCTGATATTGTTAAGGGCGTAAAAGGGGCCAAAGAGTGGAATAAACAAATGTCAAGAGCACGCAGGGCTCTCGACTGGGAAACCCAGGCTAAGTTATCTTTAGACCCAGAGCTTTCGCAGCAGATCCATGGTAAGATATCTGCTGAGGGAACGACTTGTAGCATGTGCGGTAAATATTGTGCAATGGCAATAGTAGAAAGGTATCTCGGCAGCCCCGTGACCAAATTCTGACTAAGCACACTTTGCCACCGCTGTGCTGCACAAAGCTAAATTATTGCCCTCTGCAGAGTTCGCCCTGGAAGAAGAAAATAGCTCAGCGAAGTACTCACAATGACAAGAGACGAAGAATCCAGAGTCCAAATTACAGAAAGTGAGCAAGTTGTAATTAATATCTTAAAATGAAAGCTGAAATAATACCCGTTGGCACGGAGATTTTATTGGGCAATATAATTGACACCAATTCTTCTTTTTTAGCCAATCAGTTACCTTTGCTGGGAATTGACTTATATTTTATTTCTACGGTGGGCGATAATCAGGAAAGGCTAGTTGATACCTTGAAGCGATCCTGGCAGAGGTCAGACTTTATCATCATCACAGGTGGACTGGGTCCTACTCAGGATGATATTACCCGGGAAGCTATTGGCAAACTGGTGGGGGAGGAGTTGAAAATCGACGATAAGATATGGCAAGAAATACTCCAATGGCTATCGGAGTTCAGCCACTATCATGGAAAAATCGCACGAAGCACTATAAAACAGGCAGCTACCATTCCCTCGGCTCAAATTATTCGTAATCGTATTGGCACAGCTCCTGGTTGGTGGGTTGAAAAAGACGACCACATAATCATAGCATTACCCGGGCCACCCGACGAAATGAAATTGATGTGGCAAGAAGGCATACTCCCCAAACTGAACAAAAGAATATCTGGCGAGATCATCCTGTCCAAGATAATTAAAACTTTTCAGTTAGGTGAACCCAAGGTAGATGAATTGATAGCCCCCCTTTCAAAACTATCTAATCCCACTTTGGCAACTTATGCTAATCCGGACGGTGTTTATATCCGTATAACCGCCAAAGCAAAGGGAGAAACAGAAGCTCAACTCCTTATTTCCCATTACGAAGAACAGATTCGAAACATTCTTCCCTCTCATATTTGGGGTATAGATGATGATACGCCGGCCTCTATTATTGGAGAGTTACTCAGAGCCAAAAATCTGAGTTTAGCAACTATGGAATCCTGCACCGAGGGGCTCCTGTGCAATACCATTGCCAGTGTCAAGGAAAACCACACTTATTTCAAAGGGGGATTCCTAGTTCATTGTGACGAAGCTAAGGTAGCCTGCGGCGTAGATATCTTCATTGTGAGACGATATGGCGAGGAAAGCATCCAAGTGGCCAACGCAATGGCTAAGGCTGCGCGTAGCAACTTGAAAGCCGATATAGGCATGAGTGTTGGAGGTGACTTAAATTCCCATAAAAATTCCAGTGATATATTCATAGGCCTGAGCAGTGATAAATTTGAGCAGACCTTCACACATACGCTCTGCGGAAATTCCTCAAGGACAAAGCAATGGGCAGTCTATACTGCCCTTTTTGACTTAAGGGGGCTCTTACTAGAGGAAGTCTAATGCAATTAATCATAAATGGCTATTCCAAATAATTAAAAATCTTCCAAGGCGAAGATTTTCTTCGGATTGCGTAACTTCAACTTTGCATTAACTAAATTAGCATACAAGCTTACTGCCCGTGCCGTGCTACAAGGAGGATCATGAGGGGTAACATAAGTCTAGGAAAAGTCCTCGGTATTCCACTGCGGCTCCACTATACCTGGTTTATTATCTTTGTTCTGCTTACCTTTTCACTCGTGTTTTATCCCTTAGTAGGGCCACCTTACCCTTCTATAGGCCAGCGGATCCTTTTGGGTGAATTTACCAGTTTGCTCTTTTTTGCTTCCATCATCACTCATGAACTGGCCCACAGTATTCTTGCTATTAGAAACAATATCCCGGTTAAAGAGATTACCCTCTTTGTTTTCGGCGGTATTTCTCAGATCACGAAGGAAGCCACCCACCCCAGAGCAGAATTTTCCATAGCTATAGTTGGCCCTTTAACCAGCTTGGTTCTGGCCGGTATTTTCTACGGGCTGCACCTTTTACTGGCAGGAACCCAGCAAATCTTAGCCGCCAGCTTAATGCAGTGGCTAGCTCGGATAAATGTGATTTTAGCTATATTCAACCTAATCCCCGGTTTTCCATTAGACGGAGGCAGAATATTTCGCGCCCTCATGTGGCAGAGAACACACGATTATCATAGAGCAACCCGTATCGCTACCAAAGTAGGACAGGGGATAGCATATGCCTTCATCGCTGGAGGAATTGTCATTATTTTTACTCCCCGCTTGTTGTGGCTTAATGGTCTGTGGTTCATATTAATTGGCTGGTTTCTCCGAGATGCAGCCAGAGCTAGTTATCAGCAGTTTCTACTCCGCGATGTTCTTATTGGTATAACCGTACGCCATGTTACGGACTATGGATGTCCCTTAGTCCCTCCTGATACACATTTAAGTGACGTAGCCGAGCAATATATCTTGCCTACAGGTCGAAGCTGCTTTCTAATAACTCGGGGAGCTGAGTTAGAAGGCATGGTTACTCTGCAACATATAAAGAAAACCCCCCGCAATCGTTGGGCAACCACCTCTGTGCAGGATATCATGACTCCGGCAAGCAAATTAAAGACAGTTCATATTGACCAAGAGGTCTTAAGCGCGCTCCAAGAAATGGAGGCAGCAAACATCAAGCACATACCAGTTGTAGAAGCAGGAAAAGTTGTCGGAGTGATAAATCGAGAGGAGTTAATTCGCTTTATCCGCACCAGAGCAGATTTGGGGATTAGACCCACCACAAGATAACTATTATTGGGATATTAGGACAACATCCTCTATAGGGGAAAACCCATATAGTGGCTTTTACCAATCAAGTGCCGTCTGGTGGAGTGTCTTACGTTATCAGAGAGTGATCGTATATCTAATACAAGCCGACTGGTACTCGAACACAGAAGCGGCTGACTAAGAGTCTACAGTGTTCCCAACCTCTGAAACGTCATTCTAATCTTTAAAATTTAGTCGGAGAGTCAACTGAAATCCCATTAGTCAGGCGGTCGGATTATTTTCCTTCCCAACTACTTGCTTGACTGATTTCACCATGCTTACCTGGCAAATAAAAAATGCTGGTAAACCCGAATTGGCAGGCGATATCGATACTGCCTAACACTACAATAGTCCTCTACAGCCAGAAGCATACCATTATTTGCTCTATTGTCCGGTAATAGAATGATCTTTTATTACCTTCTAAAATCCAGATTAGCCATTGTACTTTTGCAGTGGAAGTCGAGGCAAACTAATGAACCGAGTAATACATAGAATACTAATACCCCCATACTTGATAGATTTATGATATTAGTCTTATACTATAAACAGAAATAACGATGAGCACTGGGAAAATTCTGGTTGTTGAAGACGACCGCAACCTGCTGGATACCCTCAAATATAATCTCGATAAAGAGGGCTATAATACAGTCGCTGCGGTAGATGGTGCTGAGGCGTTAGATATCGCCCGCCTGGAAAAACCCGACCTCATTATCCTGGATATAATGCTCCCCAAGCTGAGCGGTTTTGAGGTATGCCGTATCCTAAGAAAAGAGATGCCCATCCCTATCCTGATGCTTACTGCCAAGGATGAAGAGGTTGACAAGGTAGTTGGGCTTGAAATTGGGGCCGATGATTATATGACCAAGCCTTTCAGCATGAGGGAGCTATTGGCTCGCTTAGGTGCTATGCTGCGCCGGGCTGAGATGTTAAAACAACAACTTACCAGTGAGCGAAAAACATTGAAAATCGGTGATCTAGAGGTAGACATTGGCCGCCATCAGGCCTTTTGTAGAGGTTCGCGACTGGATCTTACTCCGAAGGAGTATGACTTACTAGTCTTCCTTGCCACGAATAAGGGACTCGTCTTCAGTCGAGATCATCTATTAGATAAAGTGTGGGGCTATGACTACACTGGCGATACCCGAACTATTGATGTCCATATTCGCTGGCTCCGACAAAAGATAGAGAGCGATCCAGCGAAGCCCGAGCATCTGTTAACTGTCAGGGGAGCCGGGTATAAACTCGAGGGCTAATAGTGTTTCGCAGCATTCAGTGGCGCATAACCATTCCTTTCATACTCGTGATACTTATCATTATGGGTGTTCTCGGAATTTATTTGGTCAATTCTACACGCAACTCTCAACTTGATAACCTGCGCTCTCAACTGGAAAACGAGGCTATCATTATTGCGGAAGCCAGCCTGTCTGGTTTTATAAATACGGATGGGCCACGTAACCTCGACATACTGGCTAAAAAACTGGGGGCACAAATTGAAACTAGAATTACCATCGTTGCCCTCAATGGTACCGTGTTGGGTGATTCCGAAGAAGACCCTTCTACCATGGAAAATCATGCCAACCGCCCCGAAATTGTGGACGCCCTGACGACCGGGGTTGGGGAGAGCACTCGATACAGTAATACTCTGGGCCAGAAGATGATGTATATGGCAGTTCCTGTCTACTACCACGATGAAACTATGGGCGTAGCACGTGTCTCGCTACCGCTAACCGCCATGGAAAGCGCTGTTCATCAAGTGACGGTGCCCATCGTTATCGCTATGGCCTTGGCGACGGCATCGGTTATCCTAGCCGCCTGGATTATCGCTCGCATCACCACCAGACCGATACGGAGAATTACTGCTGCTTCGCGCAGAATTACGTCAGGGGAACTGGGACAGAAGATAGCCATAGAAGCCAAAGGTGAACTGGGTGAACTAACCTATGCCTTCAACGAAATGTCTGCAAAGATCAAGGAACTGGTGGAGGCGATCTCGGAGGACAGGACAAGGCTAACGACCATCCTCGATAGTATGACTGATGGGGTAATCATGACTGATGTTGAGGGGCAAGTCTCGCTGACCAACAAAGCCGCCGAAACCTTATTTAGAATAAAAGAAGCTAAGAACAAGCCGCTAATCGAGGTTGTGCGAGACCACGAGGTCGATGAATTGTTGAAAGTATGCCTGAGAACAACCCGGACGCAGGCTGCCCAATACGAATCCAATGTATCAAAGCGTTATCTGCGGGCTATCGCCATCCCTATTACTGAAATAGGCGTCCTGATACTATTCCAGGACCTCACCGGGCTGAGAAACCTGCAAACAACCAGGCGGGAACTCATCGGCAATATATCCCATGAGCTGAGAACGCCGCTGGCGGGGATTAAAGCAATGGTGGAAACTTTGCGCGATGGCGGCGTCTATGACAGGGAAGACGCTATAGATTTTCTCAACAGGATTGACAGCGAGGTAGATCGTTTGACCCAGCTGGTAGCCGAACTTACCGAGCTTTCACGCATTGAGGCAGGCAAAGCCGAACTCGAAAAAGGGCCAGTAAATCTTAATCAATTGGTAGAGGAAGTTGTTGACCAACTCAGCCCTCAAGCGGAGCGGCAGAGAGTCTCTATTTCCAAACAACTCTTTGCTGAACTACCCACTGTTCCCGCTGACAAAGACAGGGTCCGGCAGGTAATAGCCAATCTGATTCACAACGCCATCAAATTCACTGCTGCTGGGGGAAGGATAACGGTCACCAGCCGAGTGTTAAAGGAGGCAGTGGCTGTCGATATATCGGATACAGGGTCAGGTATTGCCAAGGAAGACCAGTCTCGCGTCTTTGAACGTTTCTATAAGGGAGACAAGGCTCGGGCTGGCGAAGGAACTGGCATGGGACTGGCTATCGCCAAGCACGTAGTCGAGGCTCATGGAGGTAATATCTGGGTAGAAAGTGAGGAGGACAAAGGGTCAACCTTCAGCTTCAGTCTGCCGCTCCAGCCAAGTTCCGGGCAAGAACCAAGAATTTAACCAGATTTTAACATAGCCTTAAACTGCTTTTAAGGTTCGCCTGCTACATTAATGCCAGATGAACTAGAGGGCAGTTTAGGGCTTTTTAAATTTGGCGATGAAGAAAGTACTGTTTATATGCGTGCACAACTCTGGGCGGAGCCAGATGGCTGAAGCCTTCTTTAACCGGATGGCAAAAGGAAGGTCAAAGGGCTTGTCAGCTGGAACCCAGCCGTCTAAGAAAGTCAATCCTATGGCGGTTGAAGCAATGAGTGAAGCGGGCATAGACATTAGTCACCGGAAGCCAAAGATGCTGACCCTCGAGATGCTCAAGGATGCCGATCGGGTCATAGCCATGGGCTGTAGCGTTGAGAAAGCCTGTCCTGCCAGTTTCGTTCCTACCGAAGACTGGGAGCTGGATGACCCTGAGGGAAAACCTATAGAAGAAGTACGTCAGATAAGGGATAAAATCAAAGCTAGAGTGGAAGAGCTGGTTGTGGCACTTTAATGATAAAAATTTTACATGGTTTTAACGCCACCTTAAATTCATTTTAATCTCTGCCAGTTATGATGAGAGTTGGCTAGAAAGCCTATGATAAGAAATATGAAAGGAAAGGAGGTTATAGAAACGCGAAAAGCCCTGGCGCTAGTTGCCCATGACACCAAGAAAGACGACTTAGTACAACTGGTGAAAACGCACAAAGAGGAGCTTGTTGAAGTTGACTTGTTTGCGACACGAAGTTCGGGGCAGCTCATTCAGGAAAGAACTGGGCTGCCAGTCAGGCTCTTGCAAAGTGTATCCCTTGGTGGCGACCAGCAAATTGGAGCCCTAGTAGCTACAGGAGAGGTCGACGCAGTGATTTTCCTGCGTGACCCTCTTACAACTCATCCTCACGAAACAGACGTCTTTGCGCTTTTGAGGGTCTGCGATGTCCACAATGTGCCTCTGGCAACCAACCTGTCTACTGCAGAAGGCATTCTGTATCTTATAGCTAAGCATCCGGAAGCTTTAGACAGACGCCAAATAGCAGCGCGGTTTATCAAAGAGATTGTAACAACACATTAATAGCATATAGCAAAATATATAGAAAGGAGAATAATAAATTGAACATCAAAAAATTAGTTAAACGGTCAACATTGATACTAGCAGGGCTGCTTGTTCTAGCTCTTGCCCTAGTCGGCTGCACAGGAAACGGGGGGCCGACTCCAACTACTATCTCTATGGCCGGTTCCACTACCGTCCAACCATTAGCTGAAGATCTGGCTGATTCGTACGAGTTAATCGATACCGATGTTACCATAACGGTGGCAGGCGGTGGTTCAAGCGCAGGCGTCACGGCGGCGGGTGAGGGTACCGCAGATATCGGGATGGCTTCCCGTGCAGTTAAGGATTCAGAATCTGAAACCTATCCCGACCTGGTAGTGCACCACATTGCCAGTGATGGAATAGCTGTAGTTACTGATGCGGACACTGCTGTCAATGTTACATGCCTCACCTTAGAGCAGACAGCGTTAATCTTCGGTGGCAACATAACTAACTGGGCTGAGGTCGGCGGAGTTGACGCCACCATTACCGTGATTGCCCGGGAAGAGGGTTCCGGTACCAGAGCTGCCTTTGAGGAGTTGGTGTTGGAGGACTTTGGCGTGGTCATCACAGACGATGCTGAACTGTACCCTTCTAACGGAGCAGTAAGAACCCGTGTTGCCGAATTACCATATTCCTGCGGCTTCATCTCATTCGGTTACCTAGATGACACCGTTGACGCGTTCGCCATGGACGCAGAGGAAGGGGACGGATGTGTGGATGCTACCATTGAGAATGCCCTCAGTGGCGATTACCCAGTAGTACGCCCGCTTAATTTACTTACCGATGGCGAGCCGACAGGAAAGGTAGACGAGTTTATCACCTGGATCCTGGGTACGGCGGGGCAAGCGATTGTAGCCGAGAGCTACATCCCGGTAGGCCCAACGTCCTGAGTGTTTTCTCCTTATTTGAGTGAAGGGATTGGCGCCCCTAACGTGCTAATCCCTTCTTCCTCAGCTTGGTAAGATTTAGTATAATTTATAGGATTGGCTTAAAGTAACTAATCCCTTACCCAACAAGATGGGAGTGTAAGTTTGTCACGCTACTTCACAAATCGCCTGGCTAAGTACGCTGTCTTTATCAGTGCCTCAGTATCTTTTATAGTTCTACTGGCCATTTTCGTGTTCATATTCAGAAGTGGATTGCCTGCTTTTGAGGAGATTGGTGTCCTGGATTTCATGTTCGGCACAGTGTGGCGACCCGGGCAGGGGGCATATGGTATTCTCGTTATGGTGGTGGGGTCACTGCAGGTTACCGTTGGCGCATTACTTTTAGCCGTACCGCTAGGTATTGCCTGTGCCATTCTGCTGGCTGAGGTCGCCCCTCCCAGGGTTAGGCAGATCCTACGGCCGGCGGTGGAATTACTGGTGGGCATCCCGTCAGTCGTCTATGGACTGGTAGGCATGGTGCTGCTGCTTCCAGCGGTCCGTGAATACTTCGGCGGCACTGGCGCCAGTGTATTGGCTGCATCTATAGTCCTGACAGCCATGGTATTACCCACTATCATCAGCATCAGCGAGGACAGTATCAGGGCGGTACCGGCTGCCTATAAAGAAGGGGCGCTGGCGCTAGGTGCCACGCGCTGGCAGACGATCTGGCGAGTACTGTTGCCGGCAGCACGTTCCGGTATTGGCGCCAGCATTGTGCTGGGAATGGGAAGGGCCATAGGGGAAACCATGGCCATGATTATGGTTATCGGCAACTGTATTAAATTTGCCGAAACGCCACTCGACTGTACTCGCACCCTGACCGGTAATATCGCTGTGGAGATTGGTTATGCCACTGGTACACACAGGAGTGCTCTTTTTGCCACCGGTATTGTCCTTCTTATTTTCATTCTATTTATAAACAGTATAGCCGTGATTGCGTTGAAGAGAGGAGTCAAAGGAATCAGTGGCCAGAATCTCGCCTAAGGTCTCTCAGAGAATAGCCTGGATTTTTATCTGGGGTGGTGGTGCAATTACCGTGCTGATTCTTGTAGTTGTTATTGGCTATGTCCTCGTGCAGGGAATACCATACCTCAGCCTCGACTTTTTCATAACGCCCCCGGAGGGTGGACTGGAAGGGGGAGGCGGCATTTCGACAATCATCGTCGCTACTCTATACCTTCTCGGATTGACTATGGCTATTCTGGTTCCAATTGGCCTTGGAGCCGCCATCTACCTAGCGGAATACGCGCCCGAAAACAGACTTACACGGCTTATTCGTTACGGAGTCGAAGTCCTGGCTGGAGTGCCTTCAATTGTGTTCGGACTTTTCGGTTTTGCCCTCTTTGTCCTTGCTCTGAGCTTTAATTTTTCCATCTTATCTGGTGCGTTGACACTTACCTGTCTATTGCTACCAACGATGATTCGCACCTCTGAAGAGGCAATAAAAGCGGTTCCCTATGCCCACCGTGAAGCTGCACTGGCGCTGGGTGCTACACGCTGGCAGATGATATGGAGAGTGTTACTGCCCACAGCCCTGCCCGGCATAGTTACCGCCATAATTCTCTGCGTGGGAAGAGCTATAGAGGAGACTGCCTGCCTCTATATTACCATGGGGGGCTGCAAGGGCATGCCCACTTCGATTTTATCCTGTGCGAGAAGTCTTTCCCTGCACGTTTTCTACCTGGCTATGGAGACCAGGAATTTCGAAGGTGCACTGGCCACTGCTGCGGTATTAATAATAACCATATTGATAGTCAATTCCGTCACCAACGTGCTTTCTAATCAATTTCAGAAAAAGATGAAAGGGGCAACGTGAAATGACAATATACGACGATGCTTGTGTAGGTAGCAAACTGGCTGTCCGTAACCTAAATCTTTACTACGGGAACTTCCAGGCTCTTCGAGATATTTCGCTGGAAATCCCAACATGCGCTATTACTGCAATTATCGGTCCCTCCGGCTGTGGGAAATCGTCGTTCATCCGCGTTCTTAACCGTATGAACGATATAATCAACGGGGCTAGAGTAGAGGGCAACGTTCAACTAGATGGTATGCCCATCTATAATAAGTCCGTTGATGTAGTGGATCTCAGGAAGCGGGTGGGCATGGTCTTTCAGAAGCCTAATCCTTTTCCTATGTCGGTATTTGATAACATAGCTTTCGGACCAAGACAGCATGGTACCCATAAGCGAACGACACTTCGGGAAATAGTAGAAAGGAGCCTACGCCAGGCAGCGCTATGGGATGAAGTAAACGATAAACTCGGGCAATCTGCCTTGGCCCTGTCTGGCGGGCAACAACAGCGACTGTGCATAGCCCGAGTTCTGGCCGTTGAGCCTGAGGTTATCCTCATGGACGAACCTTGCAGCGCTCTTGACCCGGTGGCTACTTTAAAAATAGAGGATTTGATGAGAAACCTGGCTAAGAACTATACTATCGTAATAGTCACCCATAATATGCAACAGGCAGCCAGAGTATCAGATAGGGCAGCGTTTTTCATGATGGCAGAAGACCGTGCCGGTATTCTGGTAGAGTATGGGACAACATCTCAATTATTTACCACCCCCAAAGATAAGCGAACTGAGGACTACATCACTGGGCGGTTCGGATAAAGTGACAAGGAAGGTGATAATCATGGAGATAAGAACAACTTTTCACAAGAAACTGAGAGAAATTCAAGACGACGTACTGGCTATGGGGAGTATGGTAGAGAAGGCTACCAGCCGTTCCATCGATGCCCTCAAAAAAAGAGACCTGACCATGGCTCGCGAGATAATAAGCGATGATCTTAAGATAAACGGGAAACGATTTGAGATCGAGGAAAAATGTATTGGGAT